>JAEEGJ010009151.1_pt1 | contig 26748 bp, 28 predicted proteins | sample 8958761 | NCBI WGS metagenome assembly JAEEGJ01 (sample SAMN16246546, study PRJNA631951) | gut metagenome | biome: gut microbiome; feature: rumen; material: RS-attached | host: Bos | place: Iran: Karaj | collected 2018-10 | reverse complement strand
TTAGCGACGAGCCATGCGGCTGCCGAGCTTGCTCGGGCAGACATATGGCGACCGCATACAATCTCGGATTGCATCATTAAGCAATCCGATGATTGCATTTAACTATAGGGTTACCCCTGTTTAGTATAATGAAAAGACAAGTAGAGTCGGGAGTGAAAAGCATGGCAAAAAAGCGGTTTATTTCACTGAGAACAAAAATGCTCGCGTGTCTTATACTCATCTGTTTTCTGATGGGTTCTTTATCTGTGCTTTCCGTAAACAAAATTGCATCAAGCATAGTTGATATTGAGTACAGAAACAAAGCAGAACAGCTCGCTGAAGCGGTTGCGAATATGATAGACCCCGACGATGTCATGGAATTAAAGGATGCCGTTCTAAAGGTATACGATAATGTGGATGAAGTTATACCAAGCTCTGAGTGGGGGTCTGATGCCTGGAATGAATATATGGCTCATTACGAAGGAATAGACAGACTTCCGGTCTTTAACAAACTACGGGACCAATTAAGAGTTTATCAGGATATATTCAAAGTCAGCTGTATCTACATAACGGATTACAAAACCGAAGTTAAACACGCAATTTATCTGGTGGATGCGGCTTACGAGGATGCATGTCCGCCCGGCGTTGTGGATTCTTTTGACGACGGTATCTGGCCGGATAAAGACAATCCGATAGTTCCCGCCACCCTGACCAATGAAGAAATCTACGGCTGGCTGTATACCGCCGCATACCCCATTATGAAGGACGGAGAAGTCATTACCCACATGTGCGTGGATATCTCTGTGAACGAGATTAAGGAAAAAGAACGCAATTACTTTTTAACGACCGTTCTTACAATGGTTGCGCTTACCCTGGGCATGATTATTTTCTCGTCCTGGTATTTTGACATAAGCGTTATCAGACCTGTAAAGAAACTGTCGGACACCGCCAAAAACTACTGCTCCGAAGCCAATAACATGGAGCACCATGCCTTTGAAAACCTTAAAAGAAAGTCCAACGATGAAATAGGTCAGCTTCTTTCGTCAATGAAACAGATGGAAGCCGATATGAACTCAAATATCAAAGAAGTGATAGATGCAAAGGTGGCACTTAAGGCATCGCAGGAACTTGCATCCAAGGATGCTCTTACCGGTGTAAGAAACAAGACGGCTTACGACTATGAAGTCAAACGACTTGAGGCGGAAATGGAGGCCGGAGACTGCGAGTTCGGTCTTGCAATGGTGGACCTTAACTTCCTTAAGAAAATAAACGATACCTACGGCCACGAAAAGGGTAACATTTCCATTAAGCGCCTGTGTTCCCTGGTGTGCGAAATATTCGAACACTCGCCCGTATTTCGTGTGGGCGGCGATGAGTTTGTGGTGGTATTAAGAAATGGCGACTACAAAAATGCAGACCGTCTTATAAGAAAGTTCAACGACAGACTTGAGCAGATAGAAAGCGACAATATTCTGCAACCCTGGGAAAAGATATCCGCGGCCATCGGTTACCACAAGTATAATAAGAACGTGGACAGAAACGTTGAAGTAGTATTTAAGAAAGCCGATGATGCCATGTACAAAAGAAAGGCTCTTATGAAGGCCGAAAGAAAAGAATAAGAAAACGCACAAAGAAAGCGCCCCGATTAAGTGTCGGAGCGCTTTTAAACAGCCTGTTTATTTGCCCATGCTTTCTTTGACCCTTGCAAGCATGGCCTTGTCGATCTTGCCGTTGGCAACGGTGTCGTCAATCCATAACTTAAGGGAAGCAACGGTAGAGGAAATCTTGCCCATTTCATCCTGAATCTTTAAGAAGTCTCTTAACTCATCCTCTGAAATGGTACCGTCCACGGTAATCTCTATGAAACGGCTCTTGGCCTTGTCAAGGGCGTTTAAAGAAGCCAGAGTTTCAAGAGTAATCTGGGACAAATCCTTGTAAGTAACCTCATCAACGTATTTCTCGCCGATTGGGCACTCGTGGGTGCAGTAGTAATTGCAAAGAGTGGGAGCCTTGTATACCTCGGCCATTTTAAGAATCTCATCCGGGTGGGGAAGAGATTTCTCGCTCTCAATTTTCTCAATTCTCTCGGCAGATACGTACTCCATGAGAGCTTCCGCCGCATCTCTTGTAAGGCCTGCGTTCTCGCGGCTTATCTGATAAATGTTTTTGTTTTCTCTGACTGATCTTTTACCCATAATATCTCCAACCTAAACTAACTGACAGTTTCGCGATATATTGTACACTATTTTTATGTCAATAGCAAATTATAATCATTTATTTTGTACCTTTTTGAGTTTCTATTATCTAAAGAATCTGATATATTATTTCCATAAACAAAAAAGCCCCGTGGGAGGGCATACATATAAAGGAGAGAATAAATAATGACAGCACTGTTTTTTGCAGTATTTTTCGTGATTGTGGGTCTGGTACTTATGATCATTAAAAAGAACATTAATGCAGACGGAGGCAAGGCAGCATTTTCTGCTTTTTCCGTAATCGCTTTTGTACTTGCGGTTGGATGTTGCATCGGCGCCTGCGTTAAGGTGGTACCCACAGGACACACCGGAGTAGTTACCACATTCGGTAAGGTTGAAGACATTACTTACGAAGCAGGTATCAATTTCGTAGCTCCCTGGAAAAAGGTAATCAACATGGATAACCGTACACAGAAGAGCTCTCTTTCTTTGAACTGCTTCTCAAGCGATATTCAGGAAGTAACACTTACCTATACCGTTAACTACCAGATTGACAAGGCCAACGCTCAGAAGATTTACAAAACCATCGGTGTTGACTACTTTGAGAAGGTAGTACAGCCCAAGATTTTGGAAGCCGTTAAAGGCGTATTTGCCCAGTACAATGCAGAAACACTTATCGCTTCCCGTGGCATTCTTTCATCGGAGATTGAACAGATTCTTTCAAAGTCACTTGAGCAGTACAACGTACAGCTTGTAAGCACCTCCATCGAGGACATTGACTTTACGGATTCCTTCACCGACGCTGTAGAGGCCAAGCAGGTTGCGGAGCAGAACAAGCTTCGTGCACAGACCGAGCAGGAACAGGCCATTATCGAGGCAAAAGCAAACGCTGAGAAGGTTACCATCGCAGCCGATGCTGAAGCAAAAGCACAGATTATCGCAGCTCAGGCAGATGCTGAAGTTGCTAAAATCGGTGCAGACGCAGCCGAGTATCAGGGCCAGAAGGATGCAGCCATCATGAGCAATCTCGGTGCAATGCTTCAGCAGTATCCCGAACTTGTTGATTACTACTACGTAACCAACTGGAACGGCGAACTTCCCGAGACTTATCTTGGCGAGAACGCTCACACCATCATGGAACTTAACAAGTAATTTAAAGCTTATACAGAGCCGGAGGTACCTTGAGTGCCTCCGGCTTTTGCTATGGGCAGAAACTTGTGATATTCTTAAATAAATAATATATAAGCGGGTTATGATATGGATATTTACGACGTAAAATGTCCCTGCTGCGGTGCGACGCTTGACGATATTGATGAGACGAGACTGAACTTCTTTTGCTCATACTGCGGAAGCGCCCTGGTACTGGTGTATGAGGACAGTGAGACCGACAATATAATAAGGATTAAGGCTGTAGAGGCCACTCTCAGCAACGCGCGGGCCAATCTCGCCCGTGAGAGCGCGGAACTGGCCAAAGAAAGCGCCCATGCCATCGAGGCCGAAACGGAGCAGATGCGCCTTGAGAACCGTATAAGGGCCAGCAAGCATTCCAAGGCCGCAGGGGTATCCATGATAGTCATGGGGTCGCTTGTGCTGATGGCTGAGTTCTTCGCTGTTATGTGGGTATTGTCGCAGCATTCTTTTTCTGTAAGCGGAATAATGGCGGCGGTGGGCAAACCGGTGCTTATAGCGGTGCTGTGCCTTATATTTGTGGGCATCATGATATCCGTGGCCCTTATAATACTGGGTGTCAGAAAGATTGACGAGCTTACGGAAGCCGAGAAAGATATTATAGAGGACAAAATTGAAAGACTCAGGGAGGCCTTTGACGTTCAGCAGAGACTCTTTGACGAGCAGAAGGCTATTGAGCAGTCCTTAAAGTTCTCGCTCCTCGGCAAAAAAGCCCGCATGAAAAAGGCCGCAAGGAAGCGGGCAAGAGAGATTAAGGACGAAATGTCTTACATAGAATCACAGATAAGGGAATACGAGAGCGCATTGTAGCGCATCCCGCCGAAAGGGGAATTACATGAAAAGATTGGGAAAATTTCTGGCAGTGCTTTTGAGTGTGCTTTCTTTGGCCGGCTGCGCTTCGGGGGAGGATTCGGACGTGAAACTGTTTCAGAAAACATTCGTGGTGGGCAAGGACATCGAACGACACAATATCAGTGAGTTCTACTACACTTACGAGAATATAAATTACGACGCATTTTATCAGCGCTACCACGTTTACAAGACCGATTACGGCACACCTTATTTTACCCATATTACCAGAGAGAGAAAGAATGACTACGGCCCCATCACTCCCGAGGATACCGTTAAGTCCGGCACCATAGAGATGACGGATGAGCAGTGGAAGAAGTTCTACGAGCTCATCAGCGGCGGCACGGTTGCGGAGCGTAAGGATACCGCAGACTCAGGGGACAGCGGCCCCTGGTACTTCCTATACTGGGACAAGGACAAAGAAAAGTACCGCGAATACACCTTTGAGTCCACTGCAGCCGAGAAGGCGCTTGAAGAATTTTTTGTTTCTTTGGCGGACAGCCCCATAGAGGCGGCAAAAGAAGACTACCCGGCTCTTGACGAATCCTGTGTGGGCAAGTGGATGGGATACTTTGGCAATGTGAGCGGGCAGTACCATATGGAGATAGGTGAACCCACAGACAGTACTTATCCCGCAAGCATAGACTTCGTCTGGAACTATTCCGAGGACGGGGACAACGGAATGTATTCGGGAGAGGTATCGGTTACCGGAATAATAAATAAAAACGCAGACGGACTTACAGTTTTTACAGGCACCACCGGCGAGGGCGACAAGCTCATAGAAGCGGTGTTAGGCAAGTCCGGAGACAGTATAAAGATGATTGTCACCAAATCCGACAATGACCGCATATACCCCGGCAATCATTTCGAACTTAAGAGAGAGTAACATGGCTGAAGACAAAAAGATTTATTACCATCTGCCGGGATTGTTTGAATTCTATGATTTTTATAAGGTTTTCCTGCCTTTGTTTTATGAGCACAGGGAATTCTTTTACGATTGGTGTGAGATAGGCTCTGTATACGGAGCTCCCGGAGATGCCCTCTGGGGCGGCGGCCGTGTGGGCTTCGGCGATGCTTCACCAAAGGCTGTGGCGACGCTTATGAACGAGTACGGTATATCATCGCGCCTGACCTTCAGCAATTCGCTTTTAACCGCGGAACATCTCAAGGACAAAGAATGCAACGCCCTCTGCGCCCTGTTTGAACACAACGGAGCTCAGAAGAACGGTATCATCATATATTCCGACCTCCTTCTTGAATATATAAAGGCTCGCTACCCGGACTTTTATTTTGTCTCAACCACCACTAAGGTGCTAACGGACTTTAAGGATTTTGAGGCGGAGCTTAAGAGAGAAGACTACAGCTTTGTGGTGCCCGATTTCAGGCTCAACAAGGAATTTGACAGGCTGAGTGCCCTGTCCGCCACACTTAAAAAGAAGGTTGAGTTTCTCTGTAACGAATGTTGTTATTTTGACTGTCGCGCGAGAAAAGCATGTTACGAGAACGTCAGCCGCAAGAGCCTCGGTGAGGACTGCGCCGATCATATCTGTGCATCGCCGAATGCCGACAGAGGTTATCGATTCTCCGATGCAATGGAGAACCCGGGCTTTATAGGAACCGACGATATCCTGAATATTTACGCTCCCGCAGGCTTTTCACACTTTAAAATCGAGGGACGAAGTCTCGGCAGTGCGGTGGTGTTTGAAATGCTTCTTTACTACATGGTTAAGCCCGAGTTCAGGCTTAAGGTCAGGGAGGAAGTTTACCTTGACAGCAGCCTTGATTTGTTTTGACTTAACTGCGCCGTAAAGGTATACTTACATAGGTTAGAAAAAACGTTTTGAGAGGTACTCATTTTTATGGAAAAAGAAACCGTCTACTGGCATTTGCCCGGTATATGCTATTTCGGAATGATAAATCACGTGTTGTTTGACATCATGCGAAGACAGCCCGATCTCTTTGTGGAAGGCTACAAGGTAGGCTCCGTATACGGAACTTTCCCAAGCGCCATCTGGAACGGCGGCCGTAACTTCCTGGCAGGAATTTCAAGCAAGCAGGAAGTGGAGCAGATTATTAAGTCCTACAATGCTTTCAATATCCCCGTAAGATTTACCTGGACCAATGTTTTATTGGAAGAGAAGCATTTAAGCGACGAATACTGCAACATGATTATGAAAGTCGGCGACAACGGCTTAAATCAGGTGCTTGTTAACAGTCCGATTCTGGAAGATTACATTCGCAAGAATTACCCGAATTACAAGGTTATTTCTTCCACCACCAAAAGAATTTTAAGCCTTGACCGTCTCAAGGAAGAGGTGGACAAGGACTATTTCCTGGTGGTGCTTGACTACGACTTTAACCATGATGAGAAGGTCATCGACGCACTTAAGCCCGTGGCAGACAGAATAGAAATCCTCGTTAATGAGACCTGCCAGCCCCACTGCCCCTTAAGAGTCAGCCATTACAAAGAAATCTCCAAGGCCCAGCTTGAGCACAACACCAAAATTCAGTTCCCCTGCTCAGACCCCGCTCCCGACAAAAGAACCTTTAAAGGCTGCATGAAGCGTCCTTCTTTTATGTCCAATGCAGACGTTGCGGACTACATTAAGATGGGTTACAAGAACTTTAAAATCGTGGGACGTGGCGAAGGTGCCGCTTTCTACATTGATTCTTTGATATATTACCTTGTTAAGGATGAGCACAAGGACTACGTCCGCGGCTATTTGATGACGGTCCTTAATAAAATGGGCGCGGTTGTCAACAGTGACAAAGAAGCCCGACGCGATTCAGACAAGCGTAAGAGATAAATTGACATTAATCGTAAAAAAACTTAAAATGTCATAGAAATATCCAAACATAAAGAGGTTGATTATGGAATACGTTAAAGAACCCAAAATGCGCCCGGTTTTCCCCAAGCGCGCAGTTGTAACCGCCGGAATGCCTTACGGTAACAAGGAGCTCCATTTCGGACATATAGGCGGTGTATTCGTACATGCGGATACTTTTGCCAGATTTTTAAGAGACAGAATCGGTGCGGACAATGTTATTTTTGTATCCGGTACCGACTGCTACGGTTCCCCCATTCTCGAAGGCTTCAGAAAGGCCAAAGAAGCAGGAACCTTCGACGGAACCATCGAAGACTACGTTCGCAAGAACCATGAAGCCCAGAAAGACACTCTCGACAAATACGAGATAAGCTTAAACTTATTCGGAGCCTCCGCCCTCGGTCGTGCGGGCGAGATTCACAAGGAAGTATCTGCAGAGATTTTTGAAGGCTTATACGAAAAGGGTACACTTGAGAAGTTAAGCACTCCTCAGTTCTTCGACCCCAAGTTTAAATGCCTTCTTAACGGCCGTCAGGTAATCGGTAAGTGCCCCATTCAGGGCTGCCAGTCCGAGAAAGCCTACGCAGACGAATGTGACCTCGGTCACCAGTACATGCCTACAGAGCTTATCGATCCTCACAGCACCCTTTCGGGTCTTACTCCCGAACTTGTGGACGTGACCAACTGGTATTACAAGCTTGAGGACTGCATCCCCATGATGCAGGCTTACGTAGATGACCTTCGTGCCCATTCCAATGCGCGTAAGTACATGCTTACCACCATCGAGGAGTTCTTAAAACCTCCGTACATCTACGTTCAGAAGAAGTTCGTTGAGGATCTTGACGCATTAAGAGCCAAGTTCCCCGAACATGACGTAATAGACGACAATAAAAACTCATATACATTCGTATTCAAGAACCTTGACGACAGAGATGCCGCCCGCAAGGTACTTGAAGGCTTAAACATCAACTACCGTACCGGTAAGACACTGGTTCCCTTCAGACTTTCCGGTAACATCGAGTGGGGCGTTCCCTTCCCGGAAAAAGAAGGCCTTAAGGACTTAACCTTCTGGGTATGGCCCGAATCCCTCTGGGCACCCATTTCTTTCTCCAAGACCTATCTTGAGAGCAAAGGCTTTGACAAAGACGAGTGGAAGAAATACTGGAATTCAGACGATGCAACCGTTTATCAGTTCATCGGTCAGGACAACATTTCTTTCTACGGAATCGCTCAGCAGGCTATGTGGGAATCACTGGGACTTAAGAAGACCTTCTTAGTACCCAACAACCACATTTTATTCATGAACAAAAAAGCATCAAGTTCAGGTTCCATCAAGCCTCCCATGGCCAAGGACCTTCTTGAGTTCTACACCGCCGAGCAGATGCGTATGCATTTCTTAAGCTTAGGCCTTGCCAACAAGAGCGTAAGCTTCGATCCTCAGGTATATCTTCCCGAGGAAGAGCGTAACGGTGCGGACCCCGTGCTTAAAGACGGTAATCTTCTTACAAATGTATTTAACAAGATTATCCGTACCTGCTTCTACACCCTTCAGAAGGACTTTGACGGAAAACTTCCGGGCAATGCGGTTTCCGAAAGCGTCATCGCCGAGGCCAAAGAAGCAATACTTACTTACGAGCAGAACATGTACGACCATCAGTTCCACAAGATCACTTACGTTCTTGACACGCTGATTCGTAACATGAACAAGAACCTGGTTAATACACTTAGAACCGCTGATGCGGAGGGTAACCTTGAGTTAAAGGCTCAGGTGCTTGCAGATTCTTTCTACGGTATAAGAGTGGCTACGGCCCTTCTTCATCCCATCGCTCCTTCCGGATGCGAAAAGATTCGCGAATACCTTAACGTCAGCGAAAAGATTTATGATTGGAATTACATCTTCTCAAGCCTTACCGACCTGTTTGAAGACGGTGCCGACCATACATTTAAGTTCCTTGAGCCCAGAGTTGACTTCTTTAAGATGCATGAAACTCAGTTAGCTGCCAAAGAACAGTAATCCGGTGCTTAAGTGTTTACGGACTAAAGATTTTACAGGGAGCAGGCAACAAATGTCTGCTCCCTTTCATATAGAGGGGAGAGGTATATGAATAATACTAAGAAGACAGTTATTGTCACCGTTGTGGTGCTGGTTCTTTTGACCGCCATCGGTGGCATGGTTGCATTTGCTTTCTCGGAACTATTGGGCAAAGAAGAGAGCACGGAGATACTAAGGGAGGAACCCATAACAGTTACGGTTGCATCTGTGGAGCCGGAACCAGAACCCGAACCTGAGCCGCCGGCTGTTTCGGAGAATGAGCCCGAGGATGTATCGGCGGATGATGTATCGGACAACGAAGCTGTTTCCGAGAACGAACCCGAGCCCGAACCGGAACCCAAGCCGGAACCGAAACCTGAGCCGAAGCCTGAACCTGAACCCGAACCGGAGCCTGAACCCAAGGAGCCCGAAAGGGTAATCGTAGACGGTTATGAAGACAAAAAAGCACCTGTATTTTTGTACTACAAAGGCTCGCCCAAGTTAAATATCGGAGATACTTTTGACGTACACAAATTCATCGGATATGCGGATGACGTGGACAGAAATCTTGACCTTACGGTTGAGGGCTCAGTGGACACGTCTACGCTTGGCACCTATCCGCTTAAGATTACCGTTACGGATGATGCCGGTCGTTCAACCACCAAGAACATGGAAGTTACCATCATTAACACCGGTGGTGGCGGTGGCGGCGGTGAGGGCGGCGATACCGGGCCCAAGGAGCAGTTCTCGGACTTTATCGCCAATTATAAAACTGCCGACACGATGCTTGGTATCGACGTATCCAGATGGCAGGGCGATATAGACTTTGACAAGTGTAAAGCAGCCGGCTGCGAATTCGTATACATGAGAATCGGCGGATTCGACGAAGGTGAACATTACACTGACAGATACTTCCTGCAAAACTGGCAGCGTGCCAAGGCAGCAGGCTTGAAAATAGGTATCTACTGGCACTCTGAAGACAGTACCAAAGAACAGATTCAGGCAAGCGTTAAGTACCTTGCGGGAGTGTTAAACGGAGAGGCTCTTGACTTCCCCATTGCTTTTGACTGGGAAGACTACAGAAACTTCGAAAGATACGGCATGAATCTGTATGACTTAAATAACCTTTTAGTTTATTTTGAAGAAGAAGTTGAAAAATACGGCTACAGAGCCTGTCTCTACGGCAGTAAAAATGCCCAGAACACCATCTGGACAGGCCCCAAGAAGTACCCTGTATGGCTGGCGCACTACACATCGGCCACCAATTACGAAGGACAGTACTTTATGTGGCAGCACTCCAGTACCGGTCGAATCGACGGTATAAGCGGTGATGTGGATTTAGACGTTTATTATCCCAACAAATAGTGTATGGGAGGGGAATCTTATGGATAACGGCTTCTTTGTAATGAACGGGCCCGCAGGGGTGATACCCGGCGGAATTATTAACGGCACCGGAAGACATGTAGATAACAGCGACCCTAATGCGCCCAAAGAAATAGCCTCGAGGAAAATCGTGGATTTTGAGGCTCATTTCTGTACCCGCAACAGCATCGGTTCCGCATGTCAGCCCGGTTTGCCCGCCTTTAATTTTCTGCATATGAGTGTCAGGAAGGACGAGAGCGGCAGACTTGTGTTAGCCGCAGAAGGCCATAAGGTTGAAACCGATGAGGCGTTCCTTGAGGAAATTCAGGGGATTATAGAGAATAATTCTCTTGTGGGCTTAAACGGCACCAATGAATATACCGAGGGACTTCCAACAGAATTTCAGCCATATACCCTTAAGGCTCTGTACGATTCGGGAGAGAAGCTGTTTTTCTCCGTGGTCGGTAACCCGGGCTATGAGTGGTGCAGGAATTTAAAGAATGCGCTGTGTTATGAGCTTGCAAGACATGGAATCGAGGACTTGCTGCCGCCCAAGGCAGACCGCACTTTGGTGCGATTTGACTTAAAGTATGACGAGTGGCCCCGCAACATCAGATACAACAGCATTTACATGGAGGGAGACGCTTACGGAAAGCCCTGTCTGCACTATATTAAGAGCATTTGGAACAGGGAAACCCGGGCAGGCGAATTCAAAAGAATCATTAATGTAACGCCGGAGTTCTATGCTCATATATCCGAGCTTGTGGAGAAGACGAGGCTCAGGGATTACAGTAACGGACGCATAGACTATCCCGACGGTGTAACCTTTGATACGAACCGTAAGCCTGCCATCGGATACTGCGCCCAGGGTGAGAGCGATGTGCAGTTTAACACCTTTGTCGTAGGCGAGGACATATCCGACGGATTAAGAGAGGCAGCAGCCGTCATAAGAGAGTATATAGAATCCGTTTTTGAAAATTATACGGGCGAAGATATTAAGCTGTAACGTGTGATAAGAAAGGGTGGTTACAACATGAGTGAAAAAAGCGTAAGAGTTATTAAAGTTACGGGCAAATCAAAAATCTCGGTTAAGCCCGATACGGTAAGACTGTTAATCACACAGACCGACATTAAGAAGGTCTACGAGGACGCTGTCAAAGAGTCCGTGGATCAAAAGAATGCCCTTACCGAAGCCCTTCAGAAAACGGGCTTTAAGAAGGCGGATTTAAAGACCCTTAACTTCAACGTAAATACCGAGTACGAGAGCTATCAGGACAAGAACAACGTCTGGAAGCAGCGCTTCAAAGGCTACAGATTCACCCACAGCATGAAGCTTGAGTTCACTGTAAAAAGCGAGAAACTGGGTGCCGTCCTGCAGGCATTGACTAAGAGCAAGGGTAATCCGGAATTCACAATTCAGTACACGATAGCCAATCCTGAGAAAGCCAAAAACGAACTGCTGAAAAAGGCAGTAGAGGACTCAAGAGCCAAAGCGGAAGTGCTGTCAAAGGCATCCGGCGTTACCCTTGGAGATATCAGAGCCATCGATTATTCCTTCGGCGAGTCTGAATTTGTGGTAAGGCCTCTTGACGGGCCTATGTTGCGTAACTGCCTTGCAACGGCAAAACAAGATGTTTCATATGCCCCGGATATTGAACCTGAGGATATTGATGTAACGGATACGGTTACAATCGTGTGGGAGATTAAATAATCACCCCGCAATCCGCTGCAGGCACCATCTGCGGGACATGGAACTGTAATAGAGTTTAAAGCGCTTCTCCACACCGTAAAATGTGGCGGCGCATTCAAAGAAAGCTCCGATTTTACTCGAAGGCTGGTCGGAGGAGATGATACGTTCAATCTTCACCATGACGGTGGAGCCGTCGGCGTCGGTGAACTGAAAGCGCATGGGGGTAATCTTACCGTCTATGTCGGTGTAGGAAATCATCTTAACGGGTATATTGGTGCAAAGATATGAATCCATATCGAAAGCCTTTCATGGTGAGTGTGGGCCCACAGACAGTGTAGGTTGTCTGCGGGCCCTTTTGTATAGTGAGTTTGGAAAAAGCATGTTAACCGGCTATCATATCGGGCAAAACGGCCTTGTCATCGATATAGTAGTCGCAGGTAATCTTACGGGAGTTATTGCCGTAAAGTTCAATAATCTCGGGAAGATTGTCATTCACCGCATCAAAGGTTAAGTGCTGCTCAAGGCACCAGGCTACAGCCCTGTCAAGAGCATCACCGGCGCGGCAGGTCCAAAGAATAAGCTTATTGCCTTCTGCCCGCCATCTCTTAAGATATTCTATTAAAGGCTCGTTGGGAGCCCCAAGCTCCGGCCAGGAGCTAAAGCATAATGTGCCATCAAAGTCGACGGCAATGGTCTTAAACTGTTCATTCATAGAGATGACACCTTCCTTTCGAGCGTGATTACAAAAATACTATTCAAGGTTACATAAATACGAACAGATGTTCTCGAATGTGTGTTCTATTATAACAGAGTTTAAAAATAAATCAAGGGGTTTTTTACTGATTTCTTTATACCTCAAACCGCTGTCCCAAAGTACGGACTGTGATTGCATAACAGGGCAGCCCGGTGTTATAATGTCACGGATGCGACCCACATGCATTAAGAGTGCAAAGAAACCGGGCCGCAAGAGGATTTATGAGTCACGAACGCTTAATAAGACTGTCTCAGAACAGGACAGTTCCCGATATAATATTCAATGCTTTCATGGCCGCAGTCGCTTTGTTTGTAAACGGCTTCGGCGTATACCTTACCATGCACGCGGGAATCGGTGCGGCGCCCTGGGATGTGTTTAACCTGGGCCTTTCAAAAACCTTCGGAATACTCTACGGAACCGCTTCCATCGGGGTTTCCCTGACCATTCTTTTTATTGATATAATGTTAAAAGAACCCATCGGCCTTGCAATGTTCATAGATGCGGTTGTGGTGGGCAAGTCTGTGGATTTCTTTAACTATATTCATGTGGTTCCCGAGTGTAAGAGCCTTCTTTCGAGTATAGTGGTGATGTTAATCGGACTGGTGATTATCGGTTATACCCAGTTTCTTTATATGAAAGCGTCCCTCGGCTGCGGCCCAAGAGATACGCTGTTGGTGGGCTTAAAAAGAAGACTTAAGAAGGTGCCCATCGGCCTTGTGAGCATCGGCCTTTTAAGCACCGCTACGCTGGCAGGCTTTTTCCTCGGCGGGCCTGTGGGTATCGGTACGATTATCTGCGCGCTTTGCCAGGGACCCATTATGCAGATGGCTTTCAAAAGCCTTTCTTTTGACGCAACATTAATCAAACACCAGAGCATTCCGGAGTCCATCAGGGTGATGGTGCACAAGGCTGCTTAAGGTTTCGGTAAAATAAAGGGGAGAACGGAATTATGATTAAAAAGACTATCATTTGCTTGATTATGACTGCCACGGTACTCATGGCTGCCTGCAACACCGCAAGCGTATCAAGCGACAGTGCATCGGTTGCGACAAGCGTTGTGACTACCGAAACGACAACAGAAGAGAAGACCAAAGAAACCGTGAGCGATACGGAGACTTCTTCGGCATCAACCGAGACTTCGACAGAAGCATCCACCGAAACCTCCACGGAGACTTCAACAGAAACGGCAAGTGAATTCGGACCCGAAGAAGGCAAATACGACCGTACATATCTGACAGAAAAGGACGGCGTATACACATACAGACTGACCGACCCGGCTATCATTGAAAAGTATGACGAGCTCTACGCGGATGCTTTTGCGGACACAATCAGCTACAATGAATTTATTACTAAGGACATGGGATACTTCCCCGATTCGACCGTGGCGGGTGAGGCGCGTACTCTTGTGTACCAAAAGCCCGAGAAAGAAGAATTTATAACCACAGGTTCGGCTTATATACAGGAATATGGTTTTGACCTTGCCAATATAGGCTATACATATGTTGACTTGGACAGCGACGGAACATTCGAACTTATAATGGGTGTCTTTTACAGCGATGATTATACCGTGCAATATGATTCACCCCAAAGAGATTACATTTTCAGGGAATATGCACTGGTTGACGGCAAGGTTGTCAAAATCGGTGAGGGCGGAAACCGCTGGTGCCATTGGCTTGGTTCTGACGGAATAATATATGAATTGGGTTCCGGCGGAGCAGGCGACTGGGGAATCTCCAAACTTCGTTTTAGGGCTTCAAAAGCAACCGGTGAAGAAGATGTGGACTGGGGCTTCCTGGGATTTGAGGAATACGAGTTTGTTGGGGAAATAAACAGTGTTCCGGTGCACCTTAACGGGTCGAATAATGATATTTATGAAGGCGCTGAGATACCTGAAGATGCTGTAATGGAATATGAAGAAGTGAACGCATTGATGGATGAATGGGAGACAGGACAGATTTATATAGACTGGCTTAAAATGTCGGACTATATGAGCGGGCGTTCTTTTTCCGAAAAACAATCTTAAGAATTTTATCGATTTACCACAGAAAAGTGTTGACGTACTAAAGCAACGCTGTTATAATCATCACAAGAAATGTCCAAGGGCGGATGTTAGACTGCTTTTGGGCATTTTTTTAAATCTTGGAGAGACCCAATAAGGGAGCCGAAGGTGTAAGGTTATCTTTACCGATCTCTCAGGCAAAAGGACAGGAGACGAAGAATGGACAATTTTATCACAAAAGTGACGGCGGTCAACGACACCGTCAACAGCTTTGCATGGGGTTGGTTTGCAATCTTTATGCTGCTTGGTACAGGCTTTATTTGTACCGTAATCACCAAATGCTTTCAGATATCGCATCTGGGTCATTGGTGGAAGTCAACAATCGGTTCTTTATTCAAAAAGGACACTCACAAAAAGAAGGATAAAGGCTCGGTATCCCAGTTCCAGGCCCTTTGTACGGCACTTGCGGCTACCATAGGAACCGGTAACATTGCGGGCGTTGCCGCTGCAATCTGCGTAGGCGGTCCCGGTGCGGTATTCTGGATGTGGATAGCTGCATTCCTCGGAATGATGACCAATTATTCGGAGAATATTTTAGGTATATATTACCGCCGTAAGAATAAAGACGGCGAATGGTCCGGCGGTCCCATGTACTACCTTACGGACGGTCTCGGCGGATACAAGGGCTTTAAGCATATCGGCAAGGTGCTTGCGGTTATTTTCGCAATTTTTGCGGCTCTTGCATCTTTCGGTATCGGTAACATGGGTCAGATTAACAAGATTACCCTTAACATTGAATCTGCTTTCTTTGCAAACGTTACGGCACCCACACTTCTCGGTGTAAGCGTTGTTAACTGGATTATCGGCGGTGTGCTGTTAATCATCGGCGGATTCATCATCATCGGCGGCCTTCAGAGAATAGCTTCTTTTGCCGAGAGAGTTGTTCCCTTCATGGCTATTGTTTACGTAATCGGTTCGATTATTATCATGTGCGCTCATATTTCTTCAATCGGCGCCATGTTTGCATCTATCTTTAAGTTTGCTTTCGGTGCGAAGGCTATTGCCGGCGGTATTGCGGGTGAAGCTTTGAAACTTGCCATCAAGAACGGCTGTAAGCGCGGTATTTTCAGTAACGAAGCAGGTCTTGGTTCCTCCGTTATGGTTCACTCCAACTCTAACGTTGTGGAGCCCGTCAAGCAGGGTATGTGGGGCATCTTCGAGGTATTTGCGGATACCATGATTGTATGTACCATGACCGCTATTGTGGTACTCAGTTCCGGCATGATTGATCTTGCTACTGGCGCACCCGTAGAGGGCGTTAACGACGCTACCCTCGTGGCTACCGCTTTCGGTAACGTATTCGGCAAGCCTGGCGAGTGGTTCGTGGCTATAGCGGTATTGCTCTTTGCCTTCACAACTGTTATGGGCTGGTCCCATTACGGCTCCAAGGCTATCGAATACCTCTTTGGTACCAAGGGCGCCAAGGTTTACAGAGTAATCTTCGTACTCATGATTATCTCCGGTGCCATCATGACATCCTCCCTCGCATGGGACATTTCAGACACCTTCAACGGACTTATGATGATTCCCAACCTTATCGGTGTTCTTTCGCTTACGCCAATAGTGGTTAAGCTTACCAAGAACTACGTGGACAGAAACATCCGCGGCAAGGACGTTAAGCCCATGCTCTCGGCCATTCCCGAGGTTCAGGAAGAGATGGAGAAGAATTTAAATAAATAATTCAATATAGTGATAGGGCGCCATTATGATGTAATGGCGCTTTATTTGTATGTTTTTAATACGCGGCAGCAGGTATAATGGATACGACTGTTGAATCGATTTCCACGGTATCAAAAGAAATGTGACAAGGCTGTCTATTAGGCATAATACGGCGATTCTCACTTTGTGTCGTGTTACAAAACAGCAAAATTTTATATTCTGCAAGTGAAGGAGTTTAAATGATGAATCAAAAGAAAATCGGACAATTCATCAAGGAATTGCGTAAGTCAAAAGAAATAACACAGGAACAGCTTGCAGAAACATTAAATGTGTCCGGAAGAACCGTATCGAGATGGGAGACAGGCAACAACCTCCCGGATATTTCTCTTTTGGTAGAAATAGCGGACTTCTTTGATGTGGATGTGCGAGAGCTCATTGAAGGAGAAAGGAAAAGTAAGATGATGGAGGAACAGGTACGGGAAGTGGCCGACAAAATGGCCGACTATGCGGATGCGGAAAAGGGTAAATTGCTTAGAAAGATACAGATTGTCGGATTTATCGGAGTCATTTTATCAATATTCTCCATAATATGGCAACGGAGAAGTTTGGACATAGATCCGGCTTACAATTTAACAGTAAGGGGAACGATGTATCTTTCTTTTGCCGTGCTGGTGATAATGGCGATAATAACACTTTATGTCACGGGTATTCTTAACAGGATTATAAGGCACAGAGTTCTTTATTTGATAATCAAAATTACCACGATTGCCGGACTTGTCTGGGGGGCTTTTTGCACGTTTATTCTTCCGCCTCTTGTGATATTGCTCATGGCTTTTCACTCAAATGCGCAAAAACCTTCGGTCTATACGGATATAAGTCAATATAACAGTTACATGTCATTCTCCTGCAATGGGGGAGAGTTTTCGGATAAATGGGGAATGAACGAAGAAATCTGGCCTGAAAGGATTACTTCGGACATGGATGTTACAGACTTTAAAATGGTTTATTACAACCCTTGGAATGCTCAGTACCTTGGGTACCTTGCAGTAGATTATTCGGCATCGGAATATTCAAAAGAAGTTGAGAGACTCAGAGATATTCAGTCGACACCGTATATCGGATATTTTTGCGTAGAGGAGGAGAAGACTATGGAACTTCTTGCAATCAACGCAGACCCAACTTGGGGGCTTGTCTACGCACTTACCGATGGACACGGAAAGATTGTTTATGCCGAGCAGATTTTTTCCGCTTACTATATGGATCTTGACTATGAGAACTACATTCCCGCAGAGTATCTGCTGGATGGTTTTAATGCGGCAAAGGACAATGGCTATAGGGCAGAGAAGATGAATAGATAGGGATTTTTCTTTCACGGCAATGTTTTTTAAAATTGTAATAAGATTTAGTGACCAAGAGATACGCTGCGCTATTTTAAGCCTTTTGATAAAAACAGCAGCAAATCGTCGTCGTACCGGACTTTTTTGACTAAGGCAAAAGAAATGTGCGCTTTTAGTCAAGGATTTTTGCTGTGAAAGGTGTTTGGAAAAGACTTTTTTTGACTAAGAGTGACGCCGGGAGTGCGTTTAGTCAAAGAATAATTGTGAAAGAAGTCTGTTAAGAGCAGATTCTTTGACTAAGACAGGTGTCGAAGCTTGCTTTAGTCAAAAACGCGGCAAAAAGAAAGACAAAAAAACGTGAAAAGTTTGACTAAGAAGCACCCTGCAGGAGGATTTAGTCAAAAAGTGACTTCAGATAGGATATCCATTCTGACAGGCGCTCGGAACAAAGCTCCTTAAGGGCGGCGGAATATACCTTGAAGGCTTCTTTGTCCTCGCTTTCCATGTAGCGCAGAGCCTTTTTGGGCCCGAAGTAATGAAGTTTCTTTATGTCGAAATAGATTTCCAGACTGTCAAATAGCAGCCAGTGCCATCTGTAAAAGCCTTCGGCATCACCGCGGAGGGTGCGGAGATACATTTTTTCGCACCAGTCCAGTTCTTGCTTGATTTCTTCGGCAGTCTTTAGTGGAATCTCGTCAATGTATGCGTTTACGGAGGCTTTCAGCTTTTCGGCGGTTCCTTCTTTGTCCAAAATGATGTGCCCGTCAAAGACCTGAATGAATTCGTATGGGTCGTAGTCTTCGGAAAAAGAAGAAGTTGGGTAAATCCAGACGTCAAGGATAGTTCCGCAAACTTCGGAAGAATCATGCTTTTTAATGTTGTCGGTAATCACCAGAGCATCAAAATCGCTGTTTGCGTTGGCACTTTCATCGGCGTAGGAGCCGTAGACGATTATAGCCTCGGGTGAGTAGGTTTCCTGTATGTAATTGATAATCGCATCGAATTTGTTCATTAATCTGCAAAATCCTTTACTTCGAAGGTATGACCGAATACGGTCTCAGTGCCTGTAGTTTTGTATTTCTCAGGCGAAAAGTCCTTGCGAACGGTGATGGTGTTTAATATGTTGTAGCCCTTCCGATAATAGAGCTTCAGGGCTCTGTCGTTTCTTGCGGCAACCTCCATGTACAGGGAATCCGAGTATTCACGAACTATTTTTTCGGTGAGGTCGATGGCCTCGGAGCCGTAGCCTTTGCCCTGATACTCGGGCAAAATAAAGAGGTCCTCAAGCCAGTCGATTTCGCATCCCCTGGCGCCCAAATGCACAAAGCCGATGGGTTCGCTTTCTTTGGCTATAAAATAAACAACGTGGCCTTCGCCGGTCCAGGCTTCACAGTCCTCTAAGGCTTCTGCGTCAGTGGGAGTGTAGTCGTTGTGGGCAATCCAGAATTTCTTGATAAGCTCGCAGAGAGATTCTTTTTCACCATTATATTTAATCAGTTCAAGCATGTGAATTGTTCCTTATTTCCTTAAGTCTTTTGATAAAAACAGCAGCAAATCGTCGTCGTTGACGCAGGGGGCATACTGGTCCAGGACTTTGTTTTGGTACCAGACACCGCTTCCGTCGGGAATGTAGCCGCGTTTAACGTAGATGCGCTGTGCGGGACCGTAGCCGGAGTGTACACCCACTGCCAGAAAGACCATGTCGGAAATCATAGAGGCCTCTGCCTCAGCTGCATCCAACAATTTGTTGCCGATGCCCTTGCCGTGAATGTCAAAGAAAACGGTCAGGTCCACAATTTCGGGGTATCCCTGTCCACCCCAGGGACCTTCTGAGGGATGAAGAACGAGAGTGCACTGACCCTTCACCGAACCTTCATACTCGGCGATGAATACGATTCTTTCGCCGGATTCCTGTTCTTTGTAGTAATTCTCATAATTTTCAAGCGAAGGATGCCATCCGTAGGATAAATAGGTATCGTACAGAATCCTCGCATCTTCAGGCAGCATGCTGCGTATCTTTATTGTTCCGTCATCGTAGTATGTTTTCATCTGCAAATTTTCCTTGTTTCGTGTGTTGACGCGCTTTTCTGCGAAAAAGTATAAAACTATTTTAGCATATGTGAAGTTTGGTAGTATAGAGAAATAAAAATTGATATAATCGTATTATACTATAGGGTATGCGGGAGGACTTATCGGTATGAAATGGATTTTTTTCGATCTCGGCGTGACACTGGTGGATGAAACCGATGTTTATAAGAGCCGGTGCGAATATGCTATCAAACATGCGCAGATTGAGCCTGAGGAATTTTTTAATAAGCTTCGTGAGGTGGCTCAGGTAAGCTCTACACCGATTATGACGGCAGCAAAAGCATTTGGGGTTGAATTGCCGCCGTGGGACAACAGCCTTGAAAAACTGTATGAAGCGGCTCCCGGCGTGGTTTCTTCTTTGTACGGTAAATTCAAACTGGGAATTATTGCCAACCAAACACCCGGAACACAGGAAAGAATCGATAACTGGGGCATAGGGAAGTATTTTGACGTTGTAGTGGCGTCGGCGGAAGAAGGGTGCGCAAAACCTGACTTAAAGATATTTTCTTTGGCACTTGAAAGGGCGAAATGTGAGCCTGCGGAAGCGTTCATGGTGGGTGACAGACTCGACAACGACATTGTGCCTGCGAAGAAACTTGGTATGAAAACCGTCTGGGTGCGCCAGGGCTCCGCAATTTACCAGACCATAGACGACGAAAGCAAAAGGCCTGACTATATTGTTGACAGCATAGAGGAGTTAACCGGGTTGTTTGAGCGTGGTGAGTAAATGGTGCAGATAAGAGAAATCGAAGAGAAGGATATTCCGGAGGTTCTCCGGTTAATAAAGGATTCTTATGCTCCGTATAAGGAGCTTATTGATGGTTTGGGAATACCTGAATACAGCTATGAAGAAGTATGTTCTTTGCTTGCGGACGAGCATAGTGATGTCTGGGTGGCGGAAGAGAACGGCAAAATAACGGGCATGGCGGCAGGCACGGAGTTTGGACCTTGTGCGTATCACTTGAAAATGCTTTTTGTCGGCGGAAACAGCCAGCACAAGGGCGTGGGCAGTGCATTGTTAAGATGCTTCGAAGCGCGGGGCGCAGAGCGGCAGCATTCTTTGTACACCGCCAATTACCTCGGCCGGGCGAAGTGGTCCGGACAGTTCTATGCGAAGCACGGGTACAGGGTGTTTGTGCCGGGTGATGAGAAGAATTGCCCCGGGCTCAAGGCGCAGACTGACTTTTTGAAGAAGATAGGTAAGCTAAATAACGGGGATAAGCATTTTATCTGGAAGTCGACGAGCGTGTGATGTCGTGCATTATGGCGGGTGCTCGATTTTTGCGAGTGCCTAGCAAATAATTAAGAGCTTCGGCTGTCTCGAGAGTTTTAAAATCGTGATATGGCGAAAAAAACAGGGAAAAAGTCGATTTTCTTCGCCACGACGGGAGAATTTTGGCGAAGAAATATGTCATTTGGGGCATTATCTTCGCCGGTTATGGGCCGTGGCATTGCTTACGGTTTACATAACACGGAAGAAGCGGCCCAAAATGAGAATAAATGGCGAAAAAAATCGTACTTTCTTTAAAATTTTTCGCCAAACACAAGAAAAGGCAGAATAAAAAAGGAAATTGAAAGCCATGCGGCGGAGAAAATCCGCCCATGGCTTTTCGTGTAGTAACATATTTAATGGATATCGCTGGCATTTACAATTCTTTTGCAAGAAGCCAAAAAAGTTCATCAGGCTTGGGATTCATGTTTTCGTCCATGGCGCAGGGGTCAAAGAAACAGTCTTTAATCTTATCGTTAAAACCCAAGCGCCGATAGAGCCTGACATTGTCGGTTTCATCCGGAGCGACGCCGATGGTTACGGTTTTGATGCCTTCGGACTTGAGGGATGTCATGACTTCTTTTATCAGGGCGGTGCCTATTCCGCGACCGCGATATTCTTTTTCGACACGGAAGGCGCATAAATAGGCGCGGTCGACTCCGTTGGCAAAATCTTTGTCGTCAAGGTTCCTGAATACGTACAGTTCGGAAATAAGCTTGCCGTTGTCTTCCGTGGTCCAAAACACCGCATTGCCGGACGATATATTGTTGTAAAAGAATCTTGCGGTGGGAGATGCACTTTCAAAATCCGCATACTCCCAGAGCGCAAGCATTTCACCGCAGGTTGCTGTTCTTATAAACATTCTGAATCCTTCTTATGCCTAAAACTTCATCCATACGCCCTCATCATGAATTGAGGCATTTTCAATATTTCTGTAAAAGCGCTGGGCTTCGGCGTTGCCGGCCATGAGAGCGATGAGGAGATGAATGCCCCTTCCTTTTAGCGCTTCCTGCAAAGTGGCGAGCATTTTCTGAGCAACTCTCTTGTGACGGCAGCTTTTTAAAACACTGATCCAGTCAAGGTATGCCGAGCCGCAGTCTGCATCGGCGCGACTGGAAATGATATTGGCGTCGATTCGGCCGATGACTTCGTCCTTTTCCACTGCCAGGAAGGAGAGGGCGTTTATAAAGCGCGGGTCGGTAAAAGAAGCCGAAAGATTGTTTCGGTAGGTCTCATCCGGGTCCCAATAGTAGGTGTCGGGCTCTTCGAGGCGCAGTTTCTTTTCATATTCAATGACTTTATCCACATATTCGGGGGAGAACAAGACGATGGAGAACTCGGTGCTAGAACCGCCTTCCCCGCATTGATTGGTATATTCCATAATTACAGTATCCTTTCCATCTCGGTCTTTATTTCTTCCAAAAACTGCAGAGCGGTTTCCGCATAGGATTTTTGTTCACTGCCGTCGCTGATAAGTGCAAGTACACGTTCCCTTGAGGAAAATAAAGAGGGTAAAGTGCCGGCAATCTTAATGGCTTCGGAAGTACGTCCGAGATCTGCCATGCAGTAGCATTTTGTCATCTTGGCCTGAGCTGTTTTGGAGGTTTCGCCTCCGTCGAGCATTATGGAGCGGTCAGCGTACATTAAGGCTTCTTCCAGCAAATTCGTACGTTCCTCGCCGATCTTTTCTTTTGAATACTTGAAAGCTGCCCAGCTCATGAGGTGATTCATTGAAGCCGAAAGAGCCCACTTCCCAAGGGATTCTTTAAGTGTTTCATAGGCTTGCGCCATGTTACCGTTGTCGGCAAGGTCATGGATATGCCCGGCGAATTCCTTCATTTCCTGCTTGCGTTGTGACGCATCGTGCAAAAGAAGAGAATCAAGAGAAATGCCAAAGAAATCGGCTACCATAGGCAACACGGCAATGTCGGGCACTGAAAGATTGTTTTCCCACTTGCTGACCGTCTGCGGCGACATGTTCAAACATTCCGCCAGTTCTTCCTGGGTAAGATTCTTTTCTTTGCGAAGTTTTTTAAGGTTGTTTCCAAAATCCATAGTCATGCTCATCCTTTCCAAAAGCGTTATCAGTAGCTTTTACATTGTCAGCATATCCGTAACAGGCCAAAAGAAGAACAGCCTGTCAGGCGGACAATATCAACTGACAAGAGAGTTTTAAGCATTTCAGTATATTCATAATCTAATTAAGTGCGAACTGATTCGTGGCCTTATCGATACTCCGTTCCACATATAATCGGGCAGTCCGATATCATCGGGTGTAACCGACAAATACTCGGTATCCATGCCGGTGATTCTGATTTCGCGGTCATCGATTTCTACGTATGCGCTCATGGCTTGTTTGTATTGAACCATGCCGTGCAGGTAAGAATATTTATCCATAAGCTCTTTTGAACTTGCAATCCGGCTGCCTAACCACGCGTAATTGGCCGAGTTAACCGTCACGTATGGTATTCCGTCCGCAAAAGAATAACTGTCTCCGTGGTCGTGACCGTTCAGGCAAAGAAGCACCCGTCGGTCGGCAAAAAGTTTACGAATTTCCTCGCGGTTATAAACGCCACGCTTGGGAAAATCATTAATAAAACTGTGATGGGAGAAGATTATGCACTTCTTATCATCCTTCATTTCCTCTTGCAGCCAGCGAATTTCTTCGGCCGAAACAATGGGGTATGTTACGTTTTCGTTTTTAAAATTCTTTTTATAAAAGATTTCTTCTTTTCCGGCGCTTCGCAGGTAGCAGGTGTTCAAAAAAATCAGTTTATATTCGCCACAAACCACAGAATAGTAGGGAGTTTTTAAAGAATAAAAGTCCAGTATTTCACTGAGCGTACAGTTGTCTGTCTCGTGATTGCCGATGACGCTGAAGAAGGGAACGCCCAGGGACTTGAAGCGTTCCAATACCTTATGGTTTTCACGCACAGGATTGCACAAATCGCCCAAAGAAACCACAAAATCCAAATCCCGGTTTCCGGCATTGGTGAGTATTTCTTCAATCCGCCTATCCCCATCTGAAACTTCATCATAGTGTAAATCCCCAAAAACAAGGAATCTTAATGTGTTGTTACGTAACTCCAAAATTGCACCTCTTTGTATTGCACTGTCAGTTCGGAAACAGCGGCCGGATATAGTAGATGTCGTTTCCCTCCATATAGTCCGTTTTGGAAAAACCATATCTTTCATAAAAAGCAGCTGCTTTAAAATTATCTTTGTGGCATCCTAAAACAATGGGACGTGCTCCGAACTCAGAATAAACACGTCTTATTGTTTCTTCTAAGATTTTTTTGCCAAGTCCCTGCCCGCGATATTCTTTGTCTATGACAAAACCCATAAGACGGTAAAAAGGCGTCTTCTTGACTGGCGGAGGATCCGTTTCCCAAGGAATTGCTTCTCCAATAAGAATAACACCTACCGTCCGGTCGTTAAAACTTATCAAAAAAGTGTGCCCGATGCACCCGTGTTCCACACCGTAATCGGTAAGGTCCATGAGTGTATCGACAGTATCTACAAAATCCTCTGAAACGTCCGACCTGTTTATAACACGTGCTCTATTAAGATTGTTATGAGTCAGTTCTTCAAAATTAATATTCATTTAGAATTTATATTGCTTAGCGAGTACAAAAAGCTGTCGCTGATTTCACCGGTATAAGAGTCTTTATGATTCCCTTTGACAATATCAACCTTTCTAAATCCAAGTTTTTCAGCCAGCTTTTGACAAGGAAGATTCTTTTCCCAGGTTTTAATCCGTATTTCCCTGACTCCACAGTTGAAAAGAGTGTTGATTACTGAGTTGACCATTTCGTATCCGTATCCCTTGTGTTGTTTCGATGAAGTGATTGCAAAACCAAGAGCAATGGCATCTCCTTCGTCTTGAAGCATAACATAGCCCACAAAGTCGGAACTTTTTTGCTCTTCGGAAAAAAACCAAATAAGCGGCCCTTCTTTGACCAGATTGATGCGACGGTAAAATTCCTCATTCTTTTCAAAAATCGGCTTATCCCCGTCCATTCGCATTGTATATTCATCATGAAACAGCTCAAATAGCCCGTTCTCATCACAATCCTGATAGGGGCGGATGCTAAGATGCGCCGTCTCACATACTTCTGATTTGAGTTTTTCTGCGAGTTCAGAGTATTTCAATCTGTCATCCCCTCCCGAACGATATATTTATTCATCCCGCGGCTCTTTGCAAAACCAAACCGCTCGTAAAAGCCTTCTTTGCCCTCGGCGGCGGTGAGTCCGACGCAGGTAAAATTTCCTTCGGGAGTATGCTCTGTTATATAGTCCAAAAGTTTATTCACTATGGCGGTTCCGATGCCCTGCCCCTGGTATTTTGGAAGAACCACGATTTCCTGCAGATACCAGTACATGACGCCGTCGCCCACAAGGCGCCCCATGCCGACTACTTCGTCGTTTACAAGAGCCACTACATCATAGAGATTATTTTTAAGTGCAGACTTCACAAACTCGATAGGTCTTTCTTTAAAGCCTGCCGCAACCTTAAGCCTGATAAAATCCTCGGCCTCAAGTATGTTCTCTGACAGTGTGTAATTAATCATGGTATTGTGCACCTTTCAAACAGCGTTATTTACAGGCTTTATTCTAACATATGGAGCGGGAGTTGGGGCAAAAAATGTTTTGAGGCAACACAGATGGACATGCATCAGGATATCCGGGGGTGAGAACTTCAGAGCCGATGGCACACTCGGAACAGCTATCGGAAATCGTTCACGACATAGTGGCGAGGGAACAGAAATAAGCCGGGCAGATGCAAAAGAAAGGAAAAAGAAATGGGTAAAAACTTAGTCAACGGATGCGCAGGGGCTCATTCCGAAGTCGAGGCTCTACGTGCACCTCTCCGGCATATTCAATCCCCGTAAAATGAACATATAACAAACCACCCGCTAATTCACACCGATTTCACATTTTAACCATTTGCCCGACACAATTTTCCGTTAGTATAAGCGCATACACCAAAGAGCACGAAGCTTTGAAAGGAGTGCAAATACATGATTATAAAGAGCAAAAAAATAATGGCAATAGTAATAGCGGGAACACTTATGAGTCTGACACTTGGTGCATGCGGAAGCACCGCAACGAAAACAATTACCTCGACAGAGACCGCTTCGGTTGAAGTGACTCAGAGTGAAGAAATTAATAGTTCGGAAAAACCCGATGGTGAACCTCCGACAGGAGAAAAGCCTGACGGAGAGCCACCGGAAGGAGGTCCCGGAGGTCCCGGTGGAATGCCCGGCGGCGGCCCCGGTGGCAGCAGTGCCGATATAGATTATACGGGAGCCAAAGAAGTAACATCGGCCGGAACAATAAGCGCTGAGACAATCTCAAGCACATCTTCGGACGAGAATGCACTTTTGGTATCCACCTCGGAAAACGTAACCATCTCAGATGTTACCGTTAGTAAGAGCGGCGATTCGGACGGAGGAGACAA
>JAEEGJ010009148.1_pt1 | contig 26754 bp, 21 predicted proteins | sample 8958761 | NCBI WGS metagenome assembly JAEEGJ01 (sample SAMN16246546, study PRJNA631951) | gut metagenome | biome: gut microbiome; feature: rumen; material: RS-attached | host: Bos | place: Iran: Karaj | collected 2018-10 | reverse complement strand
GTGCCTGAATACTGTCTATCTGCCGACGAAGCATTTCTGTCTCACGTTTGTTGTCAGAATTGGATGTCTGAAGTTCATCAAGCATCTGCTGATACTCGTCTATTGAATCCTGCAACCTTGACGTAACGCTCTCATACACATATTCCTTGTCCTGTTGCTTCGCACGAACAAGATAAACCGTCAAACAGATGATAGCAACGACGAGTACGACAATAATCAGGATATTAACAATACTTGAGCGCATCTTTCTAACCTCTTCCAAATGCCCTTTCCCGATAGTATATCTCATCGAGTCACACGCTACGAGGTTATGATGGTATATCTTTGTAGCATAAGCAATCTGTCCATCTTCCAACAAGGAAGCCGTCAGTTTCTTGCATCTGTCATCAAGATGCGACATCACCTTTTCCTTCCCAGGAATAGTATCTTTCATAGCAGCCGTAAGGAATTTCCTCGCCCTTGCAGTATCACCCTTAGAGGCATATTTTGCCGCCATACTTGCCAGAATAGTCTTCAGGGACGGACGTTTATCCTTTTCATCCGTCACCTTATAATACTTCTTCATAGCCGCAAGAATTGCCTTTTCCGTAGAAGCTGAATCACGCGAATCAATAACGGCATTGATAGCCACACAGATAGCATCCCTGTTCTTTGTCCCAACGGCTGCATCAAGAAGACTATCGGCAAACTGAGGAGTAAGAACGACATATCTCTTCAAGGTGTCCTTGAATATATTCGTCAGAAGGAACTCCCTCTGCTCATAAACGGCAAAATCATCCCCCTCCCGATCCTTGCAACAAGTCAGGAAGGCGATGACCATGAGTCCTATGAATATGCCGATGAATTTTCTCATTGATTTTATAGTGAGGGCAAAAGTAAACAAAAATTCCCATTTCCCCAAAGAAAAACGCTAAAAGTTTTTCTTGCGTGAGCAAAAAATCACAAGGAAACACTTCTTCCGAAATGCCCTTCATCCTTAGCTTCTTTTCATAGGTTTCTCCATCGCTTGTCCATCAATTCTCCATAGATACTCCATCGAAACGATGGACTTGATATGGAGTAACGATGGAGTAACGATGGAGTATCTTCGGAGGAAGAGCGAACAAGCAACAACCTCACTTGGGCAGATCATTGAAGTCTGAAAGTAACAGGAAGAGTATATTTCACGCGTACCATCTGACCATTCTGTCTGCCTGGAATCCACTTAGGCATAGCAGATACAACTCGCATAGCTTCCTTGTCAAGAGAAGGATCTACACTCTTCGCAATACGGATATCGCTTACACTACCATCACGCTCTACCACGAAAGTGCATATCACACGTCCCTGAATGTTCATTTCCTCTGCTACAGGAGGATATTTGATGTTTTTGCTCAGATATTGCATCAAAGCATTTGGTCCGCCAGGGAAAGAAGGCATCTGTTCAACTACGTCGAACACTTTGTGCTCTTCTTCCTTTGGCTTGACAATTTCAGTTGCAAGCATTTGCTTTGCCTTTAGCACTTCTCCTTCTTCTGAACCATTTAAAACATCAAAAGCAGAAATAGAAATCTTTGATTTCATAAGTTCATCCTGAGTTCTCATTTCATCGTCAGGATTTACTTCATCATCATTCTTAATAACAGGTGCAGTAAACCTGATAGATTTCTTAACATTCTCCACGACCTCCTCTATTTTCTCTTGTTTTATAGGCTCTGCACGCTTCACCTCTGGAGCTTTGTCAGGAAGCACAGAGACAACAACAGCATCATCATATGCATGAATAACTTTACTGTTATAGTCATCATACGCATTCTTAGCGATGAGCAAACCAACCATAGCTACAACGAACACTAATATTGCCAATATAGAAGCGATGTTTCTATTACTTGTCTGGTGACGGAGAACATAAGCTCCATACTCTTTGTTGCGGTTCTCAAACAAAAGGTCTGACCATTCATTTGAAATAAGATCAATCTGTGTCATAATTCAATTGTTTTTAAGGGTTAATACTTCGGTTTTCTGAGAGCAAAGTTATATAGGAGTTTTTTTCTTTGCAAGATTTTTTTCGTTTATTTTCAGAGGGTGTTGCAATACTATTTTACGTTTTACAGATTTATAATTTACTATCATTCAAACACTTACAAATAGTCGTTATTTATCTCTTCAATACCTCATTTGCAACACTCTAAGCCCCTGTCACCCTCATAAAAATGAATGCAACACACAAAAAAAGAGCTCATATACAAATGAAATGTATATAAGCCCTAACATATAATTTATGTTTTTCTGAAACGAACTAACTCTTCGGTTTTCCTCGAAAACTATTACGAGCGTTACCCGACTCGCAATTCCGGCAAAGCTGCTCCGTAGCCCTATGATGACGGAAACCTTCTGTCATAGCCTTTGCACGTGGAGATTCAAGAATCTCATCAAGCGACTGGGTAAAGAGGTTTCCAAGCGTGATATCGCCATTATGATCCATACAGCAAGGCACCAGACTTCCGTCTGCAAGAACGCCAATCTGTTTATGAAGAGCCTTGCAGAATACATCGGCCCCCCTCCGACTCTCTTGAGTGGGCAGCTCTACCTCTGGCCAGTTGAACTTCCTGTCAAACTCAAGATAGAGATTATCACATAGACGATAGCCGTCAGGACGCTCATGCCAAGGTTTTTGTACGTATTTCTCCAAAAGTTGTATGACCTGTTCGTTCTCACTCTCACGCCCACCTTGATTCCAGAGCCTCAGCACAATACAAGTGCCTTGCTCAGCCGCAGGAATTGCAAATTGCATCACCTTATCTATGTACTCAGCAAGTATGCCCTTGCCATTACTTTCGTGGGAATGTAATGATAGCTGTACCTTGTGGGGAAGAGAAGAGAGAAGACGCATCGCCTTGACAGGCAAAGTTCCATTAGACGTAAGAATGGTTTTGAAGCCTTTTTCACGTGCCATACGTATGAAATCAGGCAGGAGAGGATGAAGCATAGGCTCACCCATGAGATGGAAATACAGGAAGACGGCCCTACCACGCAGTTTGTCTGTGATAAGGTCAAATTCCTGGGCGGTCATACGTCTTTCAGCCCTGTTATGCTTCGGACAGAAATCGCAACTCAGGTTGCATACGTTGGTTATCTCTATATAGCAGCGGTCTATCAAATTTATTTGTGATTTTACTATTTTTTCGCTAAAGCTCATCAAGCTAAAGCAAGTTCCTATTTTCAATTTGCCAGCAAAGTTACAATAAAAATTTCTTTTTTCTTGTCATTTATTTGGTTTATTCACATACTTTTGTTATCTTTGCCAGCATAAAACCGTAAATTTATCTTATACTTTATTCTATGATTAAGATTCTAAGTGTGGATGATGAGCTTGACCTTGAGCTCCTGCTAACCCAGTTTTTCCGCAGAAAGATCCGCAAGGGTGAATATGAGTTTTACTTTGCGCACAATGGTGTAGAGGCTATGCAGATGCTTCTGCAGCATCCAGATATTGACATAGTGCTCTCCGACATCAACATGCCGGAGATGGACGGTCTTACACTCCTGAAGAAAATAAAGGACCGCAACAACCCAGCCCTGAAGGTGGTTATGGTGAGCGCATACGGAGAAATGAGTAATATCCGTCAGGCAATGAATAATGGTGCCTTCGATTTTGCCACCAAGCCTATTGACCTTGAAGACCTGCAGCGTACCATTGAGAAGGCACGTGAGGAGATTGAGTTTGTCAAGCAGTCACAAAAAGAGCATGGGCAGCTTGAAGACCTAAAAGCCGACCTCAGTCTTGCAGCCGAGGTGCAGTTGGCTATTCTGCCTAATAAGTTCCCTCCTTTCCCCGATGTGGCTTCTGACGTAGATATACATGCCACGATAAAACCGGCAAAGGATGTTGGAGGCGACTTCTATGACTTCTTCCGTATAGACGATGATCATTTAGGCTTTGTTATGGCAGACGTATCGGGTAAGGGAGTACCTGCAGCCTTGTTTATGACCATGAGCTATACTTTGCTTCGCTTCACGGGAACAAAGAGCCTGACACCTGTTTCCACAGTATCAGAATCCAACGACATGCTTTCAAAGGAGAGTTTCGACTCTATGTTCGTTACAGTCTTCTATGGCGTATATTGTATCAGCACAGGTGAGATGCGATATGTTAATGCGGGACACAATCCCCCATACATCATCAAAGCCGACGGCAGAGTGGACGTACTGCCTAAATCCAACAATATATGCATGGGAGTGACAGAGGGATTCCCTTATCAGGAGAGAACTTTGAAACTGGATAAGGGCGATATGCTCGTAACCTTTACCGACGGCGTAACAGAGGCTTGCGACCCTGACAACAACCTATATGGTGAAGAGCGTCTTGAAGCCTTGCTTGCAACGCTTAGAGGCTATAACGCCCAACAGGTTACCACAGCTATCGACAATGCTGTTAATGCTCATGCCAATGGCGCAGAGCAGAGTGACGACATCACGATAATGGCAATAAAGAGAAACGGAAATTAATTACGAATAAATCTGCTACCATACGAAAGAGGATGCTATTACTCGGCCGAAAGTACGGAGTATTAGCAAGCGTCGCAGCAATCAGTTGCGGTGTTACCTATCTTGTGTGTGAGCAGGTGTACGAGGCAAGGACAGCCGAGCTTCAGGAACAGATATCCGACCTCCAGAAGAAAGAGCTTCAGGCAAAGGTAACACAACGTGTCAGCGAGCAGATGGAGGACATAGCCTTTCAACAGAAGGATATCTCAGACAAGCAACGTGAAGAGGCTGTGAGGCAGTCGCGTATAGCTGATATGGAGCGTGGAAAGGCTGAGATAGAGAGAGGATTTGCACAACAGGCTCAGAAAAAGGCTGTGCTGGCAGCTGAACAGGCAGACCAAATGCGTATCATGGCTGTGGACCAGAAGGAACTTGCCACAAAGAATATGATGGAAGCGGAAAAGGCCCGTGCTATGGCTGATACGCTATTCTATCTGTCAATGGGTAACTCTCTTGCGCAGTCAGCTCTCGCCAAGGGAAGCGTGGCTACGGATATATCCCGCCTTCTCTCATACGCCTCATGGCACTATACCAAGCAGTATGGCGGTCATGAGAACTCGGATAATGTATATAAGGCACTTCTCTATTCTTCTAATTCCATGGAGAAACTGAACACAGCTCTCAAGGGTAACGTTAGATGCGTGGATCTCATAAAGATAGATGGTGCACGCTGGGTTCTTGGCATGACTGACTACGGAGAGATTATTCTGTGCAACGATGCTGGAGAGCTTAGGTACTTTACTGTTGAAAATGTTCCTTTCCGAAGTATGGCTATGCTTAGCAACAACAGAATGGCTGCTATGACATCTGACGGCATGGTAGTGGTTCTGGAGTTTAGTGGCGCACGCATTCCGCAAATGAAGGTGGAGGGCACGATAAGACTTGGAACCGGTGTGTGGAAAGACGTCTGTTTCATCGGTAAGGATATGCTTGTTGCGACAAGTGATAAATCTCTTACATGGATAAATACTAGGTTGATGGCAATCAAAGATATTGTCTCACTTGAATCTGGACTTCATGCTCTTGGATTTGAAGAAGAAACCGGTATGCTCCACATCTTCGGAACAGGCGGGCTGCACTACGTAGTTTCTGCTTCAAACTCAAACAAATGTAAGCGCTCAGATATTAAAGGAGTAAAAGAGCTTGTGACTGCATTCTTCCATGACAAGCATAACGGTACTAACATACTTGGAACAGAGACTGGTGTGATATATGTCACAGACAAAAACGGACATATCATAAGCACCATGACCGGCCATACAGGAGCTATTACATCTATAAAGGCAGTCAACAATTCTATTGTCTCCACCAGCTATGACCATACCATGCGTTTCTGGTCGTTTGCCAGCATGGCATCTATTGCCGAGTCAATAGAGTTCCGCTTCGACTCCTGGCCTCTATCATTTGTCGTGGACGATGAATCACAGATGATTTGGATAGGCAATGAGGCTGGAGGCATGAACCGTTTCTGTACCTCCGTAAACAAGAATGCAATTGCCACACAGGCATTATTGCGTCGCGAGTTCACACAGGATGAGTGGAACTACTATATCGGGAAATCCGTGCCTTACCGCACATTCATGAAAGGAGGTGGGAAATGATAAAAGTCGAAAGTCTAAAGTCTAAAGTCAAAGGTCTTTTGCCTCTTGTCTTTTGTCTTTTGCCTCTTTCTGAAGTAATGGCAGACGGTAGAGGTGTGCCTTTCTTCCGTAATTTCTCATCGAAGGAATATTTGGCACACAATCGTAACTACGATATTACCTGCGATGACTACGGTACTGTATTCGTTGCTAATTTCGAGGGACTTCTCTACTACGATGGTGCCACATGGAGAAAAATCCATACCCCAGGCATCAGTAGAGTGACACGACTGGCAAAAGGCGATAGAGGCCGTATATGGGTAGGTGGCTATAACGTGTTCGGCTATCTCAAATCAGACAATCAAGGACGCATACATATCCATACTATTGTTTCTGATGCTGACAGAGGTTCTTTCTCTGAAGTGGACAATATCAAGGTGGATAAGGACAAAGTGTATGTGCATACCACTACAGGCAAGACGTATGAGGTTGTGGATGACAAGTTGCTAAGAGAACAGGAACAAAGCAGAGACACAGTCTTTACCAATAGCATCGACTCGGTGAGCCTATTGAAGCTGCCCCTTGACATAAAGCTAAGCTACAGCCACACATATGGTATGGACTTCGGTAACAGTCGTTATTCCTTTGCTCCTCTTTCCGAAACCGATGGCCTTATATCTAATACAATCAACAACGTTGTATCTAGCCGTACTCACATGGTATGGGGTGCTACTGATAACGGAATCTTTGCTGTAGAAGCACTATCCCCATACGGACAGATTGGAGAAAGGGAAGGACTGAAAGGCGAGGTGAACTGTATCGGGCAACTTGCAGGAACCTATTACATAGGTACGATGAAAGGCCTTTACCGTCTCAATGGAAACAGGATACAGATGGTGGCGGACATTGACCTTGCCTGTTGGCAACTTGCACGTATTTCCGACGGGAGAATGCTTGCTGCCACATCACAAGGCCTATACCTCATCACTCCTAATGGAATACAACACATAACTGGCGACAACACCTTCTCCGTATGTCCAGACAAAAAGCGAGGCGGATATGTCACAGGCGAAGTGGATGGTGTTTATTACGTTTCCACATCGGGTCAAAAGACATTGGTGCTACCACTCGAAAAGGTGACGAAGATTCACCACGCCAAAAACAAGTTCACGGTGGAGAGCATCTATGGCGAGCTATGGGAGCTTTCGCTATCTGATAGCAATAACGGAATAAAGGTTTCCGACAGGTGCATACGCCAAAGTGCAGATGTAAATGATCCGAAGCTGAAATACACAGATCCATCAGGCACAATATGGACTACCGACCCTGAGGGCCGCTACCTGAAAGCCACCACAAATAAACAATCATCCAACGACCTTTCTTTGTGGATGTATCCTTTCACAAAGCGAGCACTCAACTGCCTATACGCATCCGACGATGGAAAGATGTGGGCTGGCGGTGATTTCGGTGTAATAGTACTCGACACACGAATGGTGAAAGAGCTGAAGCAGCAGCAAAGCTTAAGACCATATATCCGTCAGGTGATAGCAATGGGAGACTCCGTGATGTGGGGTGGCTATTCACCAAGGGACATGAAGCCAAGCTTTGAGGTGGAAGGCATAACACTTCCGTCATCCTGTGATCAGCTTAACGTTACATTCTCTACAATCAATTCCTCCATAATCTGCCCTACAGAGTACCGATACCGCATCAACGGTGGTAGATGGAGCCTATGGAGCAACCACAACGAAGTAGAAATCAATAACCTCGACTATGGTGGCAGCAGTATTGAAATCCAGGCACGCGACATGTTCGGACGTGTATCGGAAATCAGTACCCTGTATTGGTCGGTAGCCACACCTTTCTATCTACAATGGTGGGCTTACATAATCTATCTGCTCATACTCATAGCCATAATCCATAGGCTTTTGCAACATCGCACAAGACGACTGAAAGCAGAAAAAATGAAACTTGAGTCGTTAGTTGCAGAGCGTACCTCTGACCTGAAGAGAACGCAGGACGACCTTGTACGTATGGAACGTACCGCAGCCGTAGGTAAGCTCACCCAAGGCCTTATCGACCGTATCCTTAATCCTATCAACTACATAAACAACTTCTCCAAGCTCACTTCCGGTCTTGCTCAGGATCTCATGGCCGACATTGAGGATGAGAAAGAACGTATATCAGAGGACTGCTATGAGGACTGTTCCGACATTATACAAATGATGAAGACCAACCTGAAGAAGATTGAGGACCACGGCATCAGCACCACACGCACCCTACGTGCAATGGAGGCTATGCTCAATAGTCACATAGGCACTATAACACAGCATGACCTCATAGCTCTTTGCCGACAGACAGTAGCAGTCATATCCGAATACCACAAGGATGCTATTGCAGAATACGACATAAAAATAAAATGTGACATGCCCGACCAACAGATGCTAGTCAATATCGATGCAGGTTCAATAAAGAATGCACTTATAGCGCTGTTCAACAACAGCATATACTCAGTATCTAAGAAAGTCAGAATCGGTCCGTCTGACTACAAACCGGAAATCGTGATAAGCCTTCCAGAAGAAGGTACAGGTATCATTTTCCGCGACAACGGCATGGGCATCGGAGAGAATATAATCAACAAAGTGTTCGACCCGTTCTTCACCACCAAGCCTACAGGTGAGGCTGCCGGTGTAGGACTCTATCTCGTACGCAATATCATTAACGATCATCATGGTAAAATCTCAGTTGAATCCCAACAGGATGAATACTGCCAATTCACTATAACACTATGACCGAGAAATCAACACCCAACACCCAGCAACAATCTTCTGCTAAGTATCCAACCAAGGAAGAATTTGACAAACTTCTTCTCCAGCAGCAGAAACTTGCTGCCTTAGGAATGCTCAGCGCAGGTATAGCGCATGAGATACAGAATCCGCTTAACTTTGTCATCAACTTCTCGAAGATGTCAGAGAAACTTATTGATGACCTGAAGGAGGTAGTGAATGACGTGCGAGAACATATCCCTGAGGACGATGCTAATGAACTCGATGATATCACCACCGATCTCAACGTCAACCTACAGAAGATACGTGAACATGGCGAGCGTGCAGTAAGCATCATTCAAGGCATATTACTCATATCGCGTGGTAAGGAAGGAGAATGCATTCCGACTGACATTGCCCACTTGCTGCATGAATACGTATGGCTGGCATACCATGCTCAAAGAGCGAGTGACAAATCATTCAACATATCCATTACTGAGAGCTATCAGGAGGATATGCCACATATCATGGTTGTTCCTCAAGACCTTAGCCGTGCTGTGCTCAACGTTGTCAATAATGCCTGTTATGCCGTTACCGAAAAAGCTGCAACCGCAGGTGAGGACTACAAGCCTACCATCAGCGTAGTGGCAAAATTGGAGGGTAACGACCTAATCATCAGCATAGCTGACAACGGCTGTGGCATGACCGACGAGGTTCGTAATAAGCTTTTCCACGAAACAATTACTACCAAGCCGATAGGCAAAGGCACAGGTCTTGGAATGATCATTACCCATGACATAATAGTGAACGAACATCATGGCCGTATCGACATCGACACAAAGCTAAATGAAGGGACGACATTCACGTTCACTATTCCTGTAAAAGGATAATAAAATACCCGCCCCCTTACCTCTCCCATAAAAGGAGGGGAGTAGATAGTAATACTCATTAACAATGAAAGATAAAAACCATTACACATATACCAGTTATTCCCAACCTCCACAGCGAGAAAAGGGTAACTGCTCCCCTCCTTTTATAGGAGGGGTAAGGGGGTGGGTCTTTCTATTTTTAACTCTTCTACCCCTTTCATCTTTTGCCCAGTCACCAGAGACCGTGCAAGACTACTCTACGGCATTTCGGTATTACCAAATAGGACGCCTTGACAGTTGCGAGGCCTACTCACGCAAGGTAATCAGCACGGGTAGCGGTATGCTCAAGACAAGTGCCTACCGCCTCATGGCTCTCTCTTTTTTGGAGAAAGGCGACCTCGTCAATGCTGGAATCATCGTCGACAGGCTACTTGCCTATAATCCATATTTCACCCCTGCCATTACCGACCCGCAGCGTTTCATTGATATGATCAACGAGCGCAAACAACTGGAGGCTGGCATCACCACAGCATCACGACAGGCGGAGTCTATCGAGGAATCACCTGTTCCTGTCACCCTCATAACCGAGGCTATGATACGACACTCCGGAGCACAAACCCTTCAGGAACTCCTCTGTCTCTTCGTCCCCGGCATGTCGATAGCAGAAGGTCTTGAGGCTAACATAGCTATGCACGGCATCACAGGTATCTCTCAGGAAAAGATCCTCTTCCTTCAGGACGGACACCGACTCAACGGCTACTCAACCAATGCCGAGGCTCCCGACTACCGTAACTCTCTTGACAAGATTCAGCAGATAGAGGTACTACGAGGCCCTGCATCATCACTTTATGGTAACGTAGCACTCACCGCTGTGGTGAACGTCATCACACGCAAGGGTGCCGTATTAAATGGTGGCCGTATAAGCTTTATGACAGGCACACAAAACACCTATGGCACAACCTATGCCGTGGGTGGTGGTAACAACGTAGTGGATCTCCTTGGATGGGGTAGCATACAGGCTACCGACGGTTTCAAATACACACACGACAATGTTGCCTACAGTTCAGGCAATCAGGCTTCTCTAACACCACAGAGCACGGTATATGCCCATGCCTACAACCGCCGCCCGTCATACGACATTGGTATAAAGGGACGCTGGCGCGACTTCTCCCTAACCTTCAACTCACAGCGTTCTAAGCAGACTCCATATATCAATATCCTACAGATGCCTGCTACCAAGGCTATCCTAAGCGACGATAAGGGGAATAGATATCTTAGTCCTGAAACGCCTTCGTATGAAGCGGTACAGAACTTCAACTACGACCGCTACAGCAACATCAAGAGCAATGGTCCTGGTATTACCCGCACCAATCACCACCTTAACGTGGACTACTCCCACTCATTGGGAGCTTTCAACATTCATGCCTCTGGATATGTCTCTATGGAGCATACCAGTTTCTACAATGTCATGGGTGACTCCGTCAATTTCGGTGTCGGGGCAAACCTCTTGCAAAGACTACAGTCAGAAGGCAAATCATCCGATATCAGTCCTGAGATAACACAGATGCTGATGAAGTATTACGTGAAGACGGCAGGTGTTTTCCAGATGCTGGAATGGGAGAATTTAACCTTTGGCGGACAAGCGCAGATACTTGCTAAATACAGATACCTCGGTCATGGTAATGCCGTAATAGGATGTCAATACGAGCACTTCGCCCTCACCGACGGAGTTCTCTACATAGGCGGAAACTATACCACACAGCAAATGATATCAAGCGGAGAGGTGTTCAACGATGCAAGTGAAGAAATCTATTCCTCATATCTACAATTGAAGCATTTCTTCTCCAGAAAGTTTATCTTAAACGCCGGACTCCGCTATGACCACAAAATCAGATTCGATGATGCCACTCTCAACAGGTTCTCTCCACGTTTCTCTTTGATCTACAAAATTACAAAAACTCTTTCTGCACGTGCTTCCTACAACTACAGTTTCGTTGATGCTCCATATATCTATCGTGCATGCAATGTGAAGATGTTCAGCGGAGGAGCGAACATGCGCCCTGAAACGATGCACTCTTTCCAAATAGGTGCAACCTACCATCGTCAAGGCAAACCTCTTTCAGCTGAACTCAGTTTCTACCGTAACAAGCTTGAGGATCTCGTAAACATAGAATTAGGTGGTGATTATCTCTTCCGCAACTCCGCTATGGTAACACAAGCCGGTATAGAGGGAGCAGCACAATATAATTCCGACAACTTCTTTGCAAACGTGAATTTCACATGGCAGAAATTCATCAAGTCAAAGGGATATAACGTACACAAGAGCAATCCTTTCGGTGTGCCACAGTTTATGAGCAATATCACCGTTGCAGGATCACCTTATCATGGTAAGGGGAAAGGCTTCATCACAGGCGGAAAAGTATGGCTTCGCAGCACCATAAACGCCCAGACCACAACCTACTATCAAAAAGCCGATGTAATCCTGTCATCTGCCATGAAGCAGACAATAGGCAGTATAGAAGAGGTTAAGCCTCAGGCTGTCATCAACCTTGGCTTAGGTTATGAATGGCAATATCTCGATATCGACATCACTCTACACAATATCGGCGATAACGACTATAAAATCGGCTCTCTCCTTGCTGATGGTGTGCCAAGGAAAGGTCGCCAGATTCTCGGCAAGCTGACGGTAAAATTCTAATCCATCTCATCTTCTGCCACCATTGCCTGCGACTCCCCTGCCCTTTCACGGGTATAGGGGTTGTAGTCCTTTGGCTTTACCCCGTGGTCTTGCATCCAGATATGGTTTAGAGTAAAAGCTATGGAATTAAGTGTTTCCTCACGCTTTTGGGGCTTCAGTTCACATTCCCAAACCGTAATACAATGCCAGCCCATCTCAGCCAAAAGCTTTTGCTCTTCCTTGTCCCGCTCCTTATTACGCTTGATTTTAGATACCCAGAAATCTCGGTTTGTCTTTGGAATCTTACAACAAGCCGAGTTTTCCATTTTACCCAGTTCAACGTAATGCCCATGCCAGAAACATCCGTTTACAAAGATGCACGTCCTGTACTTCTTCAATACAAGGTCAGGATGTCCAGGCAACCTCTTGTGATTCAATCGGTATCTGAACCCGCGTTTCCAAAGCCCTCGTCGCACAATCAACTCAGGCTTCGTGTCTTTTGACCGTATTGCCGCCATATTATCATGACGTTTTTGAGCAGTAAGTCTGTCCATAATCGTACTATATTTAACGTGAATCCGACAATTTCAGGCATAAACAAAGTTCCTTGTTCTCTCGCTTTGCCTTCGCTCTACCAAGGAACCAAACTCGATGAACCTTCGCTATTTCCCTAGAAAAATGGGAGTTTCATCGAGTTTGGTACGGAGGAAGAGCGAAGGATCAACAGACTGACATCGATAGGTTTCCGCTCACAAAGGTAACATTTTATATTCATAACACAAAGAAAAGATAATACAAACGTTTACAACGAGATCTATTTTTTTACTGACATTCATATAAAATACAAACTTTTTTACTTTTTTTAATTTTTTCTTGCGTATATGAAAAAAAATGTTTATATTTGCAGACAGATAAGCAATCAATAAAAAAGCCCCTAAGGGGAGAGTTAATAACCTAAACCATTAACCGACATGAAAAAGATATTGAATCTGATAGCCCTTTTGGTTGCAATGACTAATACCGCAACTGCACAGGATACTGCGCGGCCTGCCAATATGACTATATACGACAGCGAAGGCAACTTGACAGACTCGTATGAGTTCAAATATGATGCCAACGGAAATCAGATTGAGGAGACTGATTTCTCTAGCGATGAACTTATAGGCTCTGTAAAAAGATACTATACCTATACCTCCGAAGGAAAGATACAAACCGTAGTTGCCCATAAGATGGAGAATGGTAAATGGAACGTTTACAGCAAGAATCAGTATTCATATAATGCTGACGGTTCATTAGCCGGTGAGTATTCCTATCAATGGAGCAACGGCACGTGGATTCCCGTTTCAAAGACCGAGCTTGAATATACCGAGTTAGGATATACGGAATACAGCTATGACTGGACTGGCAATAAGTGGGATGTGAAGTTTAAGGATGTACATTGTATTTCAAACAACGGCGACTTCTCTACCTACTATATTTACAAAGGAGGTAACTTCGTGCTTATTTCCAAATCATTGGTAGGCTACAACGATATGGGAAAAGACAAGCTTCGTCAGACATGGACTGTACAGAATGGTAATGAGGAGAATTCTCTATATGGTCCAAGGACAAGCTATGAATATGATGAGAACGGAAATCTGAAGTCAGAAACCATCTGCATCTATGATGCTCTGGACAGGAGTGAGAACAACTTCAGAACAGAGTATTCTTACGATGAAAACGGCAGGAACACGAGCATTGAATCATACGTTTGGAACGATGGACAATGGGTTCTCGATAGCGTAGAGCGTTACGACTATGCAGAAACCGCCACTTGCATGAACAACATCAACAGTATGGTGTCTAAGAGTTCCGTAAAGAAGGTTATAGACAATGGTCATATCAATATTCATGTTGACGGCAAGAGCTTTAACCTCAACGGAATAGAAGATTAATAGAAAGCCCTTTTTATTTACGATATAGATTTTGGTTTAACAGTAAAAGTTCAACTAACAAATTAGGTTTTTGTTATCTTAAGTAATTCTATAGCAGCTTGTAATCGTGAGATTACAGGCTGTTTTTATCTTAGTGCCTTTGCGTTTGAATTTTTAGAGGCAACATAAATTTTTCTTTCAACTTGAATACTGGACTTTACAATTTCGCATATTAGCGAAGAAAAACAGACTATTTCACAAGAAAAATCGTCGAAATGTTTGTGAATACAGAATATTTACATTAACTTTGCACATGATAAAGTCTAAGGTCAAAAGACTAAGGTTCGAGAGACTCTGCCCTTTTCATCCTTAGAACTTTACCTTCACGATAACAGGTTTCCTGATAAACGGATTATCAGGACTAAGACGGGAACACAGTGTAAATCTGAGACATTACCCGATGCTGTAAGCCTAAATAAAACATACAGGCAATCAAAGTCACTGAACAGAAATGCGTTTCATTGTTTGGGAAGACGAGCCTGCATGAGGACGAGTCAGAAGACCTGCCTGTTATTTATGTCAAACTGATGTCTGCGGGACTACGGACACACAAAATCTATTATTCTATGAACAGGTACGACAAAACGTATCACAGCTATCGTGAGCTTATGTGCCGTCTTCGCAATGAGTTCAACGAGGTCAATTCCCACATGAAGGTAGCTATGACGGGTAATTCAACCACCCAGATTCTGCAGTCTATTGACTCTACAATCAAGACAGCCGAACAGCAACGTAATCTTCCAAGTGCCGAACTCTATTCCATTACCATTGCTATGATGGACTATCGGAAACGTATTGCCGGTCTTCCTTGCGATACGAGCCTTTCTTGGAAGAAATGCTTTTCTACTATCAGTCAGGCTTCAGAATCGCTCATGAGTATTACAGATGATCCATACGTGAATAAATCACATACTCTAGCAAGCAGTATGATAGGATAATCATCCGAAAAAAACTTTTTTGCGTCAACCCTACACCCCTACATTGACAGGTATGACAAACTATTGACGCACAAAAGTTTGCAGCGATTTCAAATATTGTCCAACCCTACACTAACCCTACATCAACCCTACACTAAAACCTGAATTTTTCAGAAATTCAGGTTAATTGATAATTAATAATGTATAATTATTCGCAAGCTCATCAAGCTAAAGCAAGTGATAATTTAGATTGGCTCGAACGCTTATGATACTATTCAAATTATTCATTACTCATTATTAATTATTAATTTCATGCCTTGACAGGCATGATTAGTGTAGGGTTGATGTAGGGTTAGTGTAGGGTTGGCGCATATTTAAAATCCTTGTAACATACTAAGTAAGTGTTAGTTATATAGGGTGCTAATGTAGGGGTGTAGGGTTTTGCGAAAAAAAGTTTTTTCTGAGGAGAAACTTTCAATTGTCAAAAGACTATAGTGCCTTCGTTCTCCTTTCGCTCTAGCTTCGCTTCAGGTTCGCTCCCATCGATGGAGCAAGAACGGACTTACAACGGTTTTATAACGGAGGTGAAACGGACTTAAGTAAAACCAGAATGTAATGGATTTTTCCTTTTTATAAAACCACTCCAAAACTTTTCCCTGATTTTCTTTGTCGTATTAGTTTTTTTGTTTACTTTTGCCCACAATATGAGCAATGCTAGAACATACGGAACAATACATAGTGAACAGAAACCATTCGTGATTCAACATGCCAACTCCACCGACTATCTCCTCGGCGGCAGCCTTGTCATGACTAACGGGAAATTAGTTGATACGGTTTATAAAGAAATCACCGACAAATCTATTGCAGAACATATAGAAGATAGTTTAAAATAGAGTATTATGAACCATAATATTTTCGATTATTTTTTTTATCGAGCTTTCAAACAGTACGTTGAAAAAGAAGGTTCGTATGGAGCCTATTTTAATGCAGCTCTTTATGTAAGTCTTGTTTTCATCTGTATAACAGGTTTTATACCATTAAACCTAATAAAAATCATATTTCTACAACATAATTTATTAATATATTTATTTGTTATCCTGTATTGTATTTCAATAGTAACCTATTTCGTGCTTAGATATAAGAAATACAATCAAAGGAAAAATAGAATAGAATTATTTCGTAGATATAGAAATAGTAATTTTAATAAATATATTCCAGATTGGTCTATATGGCTAATTGGAATCATACTGTGTCCTGCCGGAGGTTTCTTTATGGTTTGGGTTCAAAAAATATTATTATGCTATTTATTGTGATTATTCCATTGATGTATAGTAAAATGTAGCATGTTCTTAACATTATTAGATTGAAATATAGAAAGAACACATACTGTTTGATGGCAAACATGGAATACCATACAGATTGCTAATTCTATAATAGAAAATTTATTGGCAATCCATATTCAATGGACAACTTTTTCATTCCCACACCTCCATCAATTCCTCGTGAATTCCTTGTGAGGTGTGGGATTTTTTTTCCTCTTTCTTGATCTTTCATCCCAAGAACAGGGGATTTTCCTTGCAAGAAACTCTGCTGTTTTTCCGCTTTGTCTTCGTTCATCCTTCGAAGATATCAAGGTTTTGGCAAAGCGACCCGTGAAAGAGAATAGCGTGCCTCTGGATTGATTTCCTGAAGATGCTGGAAGACCTCAGCCATAGTTTTTCTGTTGGTTTCTTCCTCGTATGGGCAGAGGGTTTTCTGCTTTTGAAAGCCAAGTTCCTCTGCAATCTCACGAATATCATCTTCATGAACAAGACATAGCGGACGGATGATTTGCAGGGGGTAATGCTCAAGTTGAAGTATCGGGGGCATGGTATGGGCAGAGCCCTCGAAGGTGATATTCATCAGATAGGTGATGATGATATCATCATTATGATGCCCCAGGGCAATCTTGTTAAATCCGTTAACCACGGCAAACTCGAAGAGCGTCTTTCGGCGATTCCATGCACAGAGGAAACAGCGTGTCTTTCGTGGATCAGTACTCTCATCAAAACGAGAGTGGAGTATATGCAATCTGATACCAAGCTCATCACAGAAGTCCTGAAGATACGTGCGGTCTGTCTCGTATGGAATATTATCCATAATGACATGAGCAGCCTCAACCGTTATCTTCGGTTTATAAATACGAGAACGCTGAGCCATCAGTCGGGCAAGCATGAGAGAGTCCTTTCCTCCAGAAAGGGCTATGAGGATGCGGTCATCATCTTCCAAAAGGTGAAAAACAACACATCCCTTATTAAACATTTTGATTATATTTCTCTCGCAATCTGCCATATCATTTATTATACTATATACTCTCTCCCCTTTATGGGGAGGGCTGGGGAGGGGTCTCTATATATAATACTCCGCCTCATCCACAATACCTGCACGAAGGGCGTAGCGTGTTGCCTCATGCACATTATTTACAGAGAGTTTGCGGAAGATGTTCTTCCTATGGGTATTGACAGTATGAAAGGAAGATACACGTTTCTCGGCAATATCCTTTGTGGTAAGTCCAAGGGCGATATCTCTCAGAATCTCGGTCTCTGTTTTGGTGAGCAGACCTTCTGACGGGTCGGTCTGTCGATAAGAGGACACCAAGAGGGCGGCTGCCTGTTGACAGATATAGCGTTTGTCTCTCGTAGCATACTTTATACATTCACGAATCTCCCCCATAGGTGACTCCTTGAGCAGGACGCTAAACTGCGGACTGGTTGCAACAATTCTCCCCACAAAGTCAGCACTTAGGTCTTCAGAAAACAGAATCCAACGGGAATATGGGAATCGTGCAGCGAGGATGTATAGCTCAGCCTCTCCCACGAAGTCGAAATGGGTATAGTCAAGTATTACCACAGCCTCGTTAGAAGGGCGGAAATTCGATTGTTTAAGCCGCTCTATTAACGATGCCTTATCTTCTGAATAGTGCAGCTCAACACCAGGAAACATATCATTAATGATATACTGGAGTCCTGCACGTGTGATGTCTTGTCGATCTGCGAGGATTATCATTTAGTCGGAGACAATTGAAAATTTATAATTTATAATTGATAATTAATTGGCAATTGAAGACGCTGGCATGGGGCGAAGCAAATTATCGATTTTCAATTGTCAATTATCAATTAAGCTCTACTTTAGAATGTCATTTCAAACATCAGTCTGACACCATCCCTGTTGGCTGTGGGGAGGTCGAGATAGTTGAGTCTGCGAACATACTGAACACGGAAGAACTTGAAGATGTTGTATATGCCGACAGAGAATTCGGCATAAGGTCGGTTAGGATCCATAACCGTACAACCTTCAGGGAATTCCATCAGCAAAGCTGAATTCTGATTCTTCTCAAGAAATGGATTGTTCTTGTCGGATATTCCACCCCAGAGAGTCTTGAAGCCTACTACCTCACGCCATTTCAATTTCCTGAGCAAAGGCACACGATTGAATATCTTTCCTGCCAAATCCCACTCTATATCAGCCGAAGCATAGCGGTCGTTAAGAAACTCCATGTTATTCACAAGGTTGAAACATCCTTTCTGAACGATATAGGAGAGATTGGCAGCCGGCATCATCAACAGAGGATAAGGCGCCTGAGACCATTGCACGCCACCCTTGAGATTACAGTTCAACTTTCCCCATGAGTTCAGCCAGAAACGCTTGTAGATACTTGCCTCCGTCACATTATAGTTATAGTCGCCACCGAGGATTCCCTTCACTCCGAGCGTATGCGACAACTTGAAAACAGGAGCATCGTTATTGTTCGGAATACGGTTCTGCTTCGTATTTATGAACGTACGGCCAGGGGCATATTCCACCTCAAAGCGCATCTCCGTGGTTCGCAAGGATATTTCTTTGTCAGGCTCTGCGAGAGTACGGAAATGCAGGTTGCCAGCCCCCTCATTCCTCTCTACCTTGATATTGGCAAGAAGGCGCAGTCCCCACTCTTCCTCATATTCGAACTCCAGTTTATGGCGATGATAGAACATCATCTTGTCAACCTTTGCCCATTTGAAAGCCGTGAACACGTTATCCTTGTCATTAACGAGGAACTTATCCGAAGGTGACATCACATCGTATGAGGAATGGAATACAAGCGTACGACGCGGAAACTCCATAGGGATGTATTTCTTTGGATTGAACGAGTAAGTAAACTCACCCTTATAGTAGTTGCGCTTGGTATTGAATCCATGAGCCACATATCCATTAAGGAAGAGGTGACGGTTGAGATTAGCGGTAGTGAGTCCCGACAGACGTACACGATAGCCGTCGATGAAATTATGCGAGATTATAGTATTAACAGGTCCGATATCAAACTTTGAAGGACGACCGCTAAATCCTGTCTCTACAAAGTTCTCTACAACCGGACGTATGAAGAACATTATCCAGTTGAATCCCTTCATACTCTGGGCATCTTTTACAAACTTACCCATATTCCTCTCCGAGGTGGTGAGGTCAACCTTACGATTCTCCCTCCAGAACTGCTCATCCTGTATCTCGGCATTCGCATCCTTACGGATTTCACCAACTCCGGAAAGTAGTTTATCATCTATCGGGTCAAACGAGTAGTTGCTTCGTGTTGAGGTCTTCACCATAAGTCCGTGAGCCATAGACTGATTGACACGCAACGCCACTATAAGGTCGTTGACGGTAAGTACCCAATCACCAGAAGACAAGAGCTCGAACTCCTGATTAATCTGCATCCCCTCCACGAAGTTTATGCCCGACGACTTAGGGATAGAGAGCGATACCTTCCTGACATGAAGCGTAGAGTCCTTGAGAATATACATATCTCCGTTGAAACCGAAATCCTGCGGATTATTCGGGGTGAAGAATACATGATAACAAGAATCACGTTCCACCTTAACGGTATCCATGATGTAATAACGATAGAAACCGATGGCATCGTCGGCAATAGGCGATGTCATAGTACGGCGAAGGAGTCGGATGCTATTATCATATATATCTACCTCGGAGAACGCATCTGCAGAAAGAGCATTAAAGATATTACCTGTCTCGAATATCTGATTGATACCTTCCGAACGCTCACCTATCACAAGGGTACGTTGCTTCTCAGGCGACTTTCGGTACATCACCTTTGTCACCTTCTCATCAAGCATGAACGGGAGGATGAGCTGACCGCTCAACGGACTATATTCCACCTGATTCCTTAGCCAAGGAGTACGGCCTATAAGACCAGAATCAAGCATCTCACCAGTAACGCCATTAAGAGATATTGTCATCTTCTCATAATTCTGATACTGGTAATATGGTTTGTTGGTGAGCTTATTCTGTTTCTTTGCCGCAATAACGCGCTTCATCAGCTCAACGGCAGGATTATTCTTACGAGAATAACGTTTTCTCTTAGCTTTCACCTCCACGCCGGAAAGATTCACATCAGCAAACAAAGAGTCGCCGTTGCGTTTCTTTACGGTACCTTCCATCTGAGCATTAACAGACAGACTTACGATGAATAGCAGTAATATGGATATTAAATGTTTGATAATCGTTTTTTATTTTTTCAACACAAAGCCATAGAGTTTCTTAACCCCTTTGGGTCTTCGCATTTTATTTTTTTATAGTTAATTGAATTATATCCTGTAAATCTTTGATTATGAAGTCGGAATCCGTTTCTTCTACGGTTTCCTTCTTCCAACCCTCACCTTTGAACCAGGCAGTCTTGCAGCCAAGGCTCTTGGCAGGAATGATGTCCTTATTGATGCTATCGCCAACGACGAGGATGTCCGATTCATCCAGTTGTTCGGGAGAGACTTTCTTTCGCAACGCCTCCACCCCAAAGGCATAAAGACGTGAATCAGGCTTGCGTATTCCGACCTGTGCAGATTCTATCACATCGCAGAAGAAGTCCCGAAGCTGCATCTCATCAAGTACGGTCTCTACATTCCCGTAGAAATTGCTGACAAGTGCCATAGGAATACCCTTATCTCGCAACTGCGAAAGAACCTGTCGGGTATGCTCCATATTCCTTTGGAGTCCTGAATACAGATATTCAACAAGGGTATCGTGCTTTGCCTTACGTTCCTCTAGCTCAGGCAACCAAGCCCCGGAATCTCGAAGGAAATCAAACTGCAAGTCAATCTTCACATCAAGGGTTGTGAGGAATGTGTCTGTCGGACGTATGATATCCTTACTTCCAAGCGTACGCTCGCCATAGACGTATGCGCCACGATATTGTGCCTCTGTTACAGGAATGCCAAGATGCTCGTAAGCATGCCATATAACCATGCCCCAATGTTGCCCGAACGTGTCGAGCGTGGCACCATAGTCGAAAAGTATCGCTTTAATCATCTTGCCAACTCCTTACACATATTCTCGTGAGTCCTTCTCATATACGCACAAGCCGCAGCCATAACCGTAACCTCGAAGAGAGGATATATCCACGGATGGTTGGTCAGACAACCTATGAACAGCATTATCGCACGCCAGTTGTGAGTGAGGAAATTGGTATATTTCATCAAAGGGAAACTCCTTCTTCTGAACTCATCCCTAAATTCCTGCGGCACCTTATCAATTCCGCCATATCGCTCGGTAAGTACAGCCTTGAGTTTCTGAAACTCCGGCGTTCCCTTCTCCTGAGCACGACAATATTTTGCATAGTTGGCAAAGAAGAGTACTCCTACCCAGTTCTTTTCCGCACGATATCTGTCGGCTATTGCCTTCTGTGAAGCGTATGAGTCGAGTTCCGAACCTTCCTTGCCAAGAAGGAAGAACAGGTGGATATTGCGGTAATAGTCGGAATAGCGACATTGTATGGTATGTGCCCAAAGACCTGCAAGGGCGCACAAAGCCCATATCCACAAGCCCCATTTCACTTCTGTCCCGGGGATATTCTCAGGCATGAGACGGAAACAGATTGCCACATACACGCAGAAGAACCAGATGTCTGAGGCAAAGCCGTCAAGCATCCTGCCCGTTATTGTCTTCTTGCCTGTCATACGAGCCAACTGCCCATCGGTAGAGTCGCAGAAATTAGCGAACATCAGGAACAGCACACCATAGATATTCCATTCCAAGGATGTATGGTAGAAGCACCATCCCGCAGCCGCTCCGAGAAAGAACGATAGTACGGTTATAGCATTTGGATGCACACCCAGTCTTTTCCAGATAAGCGCGAAGAACAAGCCTATCGGACGAGTAAAGTATATGTCTATGTTCTCTTCTGTATCGTATGACTTATACGTGCTGTGAAGCAAATCCAAGAAAGACCCCACCCCAGCCCTCCCGAGGGAGGGAGAAGAAAAGTCACCTTTGCTTGAAGATTTACTTTCCTCCAAGAATGGTTCGATATTCTCTTGATTGCTTATCTTATTTTCTTCTTGACTTATCATATTTTATTCACTAACCTGTTTACCCCTCCCTTGGGGAAGTCCGATGTTGATAATATCGGAGTATGTGTCAGATGGGGAGGGTCGCTATTTTTCTTGCCGCCTCCTCCCTACAAGGCGAGAACGTTGGCCAGTCGTTGAAATCTATTATCACGAACGAGCCGTCAGACTTTACTATCGCGTCACCACCATAAACGATAACGCCTATTGCCGTTGCAAGGCGGTCTATTGCCATTTTCAACTCATTCACATCGAAAGGATAATGATGAGCCTTCCCGTTATGCTCCTCGCTACCGAACTTACTGCGACCTGAGTCCGTTGGATAGAAGTGATAGAAGAAATCGGTATTGGCAACGCCATAGAACTTAACCAAGTCCCCAACCACATGAGCCTGTCGGCAAACCGACGTTATACCTCTTTCGGCAAACCGACGCATAGCCTCGGCTATTTCCTCTTCCGAAGAACAGAATACCGTATCTTCCGCAACCTCAGCTGTTCCTATTCCTCGCTTTAGCCAGATGCCGTTATTCCCATTTTCTGGAGGCAGAGGAATCTCCAGTCTCCTCATTATATCGGTAAGAGCCTGTCTGTTACCGCATATCCTGATGCCCTCAGGAGCGTTTATGATACGTGCCTTCGAGCGTTCTATTATCTCAAGAGCCTCAGCACTTCGAGCCATGCAATACACGATATCCGCCTCTGGCAAGGCACCAAGCGAAAGGACTTCCTCCTCGGTTATCATCCTCACCTCATTACCCATAGCCTCCACCTCGCGGGCAACACCCTCGAGAATCAGCCTATCATTCTCCACGGAGTTGGGAGAGAAGTGAGGGGAACGGGAGATGAAAAGGGCGACCCCTTTCCCGCCCTTCGGGCAGCCTTTCCCCGTGAGGGGCAAGGAAGAAGTTACCTTTTGTTGCTTATGAGGGTTGTCCATATAACCGTTAATTTTTTGATTTGAAATACTAACTTTCTCCCTGCCCCTTCACGGGGAAGGGATGCCCATAGGGCAGGAAAGGGGTCGCTATTTAAGGAACTTCTCCGCCTCCTCAATATCCCTTGCATGGTCTATATCGAGCACCTTGGAGAAAGGGAATGCCTTGAGACGAAGACCATCCTCTATTAGACCGCGTTGGAAGTTTCTCATTCTGCTCTTGCCCTCAGCCATACAACGGTTAAGCGTATCAATAGCCTTTGGCGTCAAGCCGTAAATGCCAGCAGAGATATATGGGCATATCCCATCAGGATCAGCATCGAGGAAATCAGCTATGACCCCCCATCCCCCCGAGGGGGAGCTGTTTTTATAGATTTTTTCACTATCGGGGCAGCCCTTTAAGACCTCACTTCTATCTAAGAACTCCCCCTTGGGGGGATGGGGGGTCGTGGTCATGCTAATATACAGCGGCTTCTCATCATCCACATAGTCCGTTACGCCCATCATACCATCGGCAGAGCCCTCGGCAAGCGAAGCCTTGAAAGCCGCGATATAATCACTAAATTCCTCATCACGGAAGATTGTATCAACCGTGGTGAGTACGAAGGGCGAGTCTTTTAGGAACTGACTCATCTCGTAGAAGCTGTGCATGGAACTCGGTGTTGTCCTGACTATATGTCGAAGGGGGATCTTCTTACCTTCAAATCCGTCACGCTCTATCATCCTGAGATGTTCATCAACAAAAGGCGTGAGGTCGTTGCATACCACTACAATCTCTTCTGCATCATTAGCAAGAAAGACGCGAATGAGTCGGTCAACGAGACATTGTCCCGCAACCTTGACCAACGGCTTTGGTACAGAGATTCCTTCCTCAGCCAATCTGGATCCTTCACCGGCTGCGATGATTGCATATTTCATTTCGAGATGCAAAATTAATAAAATTACAGAAGAAAATGAACATAAACGATGTATTTATTATGATTTTATTATAAATAATAACATTTATCAGTATTAACGAAACATTTTTTAAGTAGCGTATTGGATGATATACTTTAGACATTTGGCTTTTTCCGACCACTATTACCGCTATCGTTCCTTCGCAGATAATCCATCGATTGTCCATCGATAATCCATCGATACTCCATCGTTTCGATGGACTAACGATGGAGATGCGATGGAGGAACGATGGAGTATCTATGGAGGAAGAGCGTACAAAAAGCGAGGGCATAAGCTTGAAACTTATGCCCTAATATTTCAAAAAATCTTCAGAATAAACCTACTGATTATCTGTTTTTCCCAAAAATAATTTGCTTTTATAACTTATTTGCCGCTAAACTTGATAAGCGCGAGTCCTATTGCCGTCCAGATGAGTTCGCGGAGACGAACCATGAGAGCCACAAAAGCGGCACTTCCTGATGATATTCCGAAGGCTGTTATTGACATCATGAAACCGCCCTCTCGGCCTCCTAACTGAAGGGGTATGAAGAACAGGAGATTAGCAAAAAGGGAGGTAAAGGCAAGTACAAGAATACATTGGATAAAACTAACCTCTGGCATCAGGACAAGGAGGATGAAATAAATCTCCAAGGATGACACGATTCGACAGACAAGTTCAAGGAGAACTGCCGTTACAAACGTCTTTGGATTCTGAGCGTGAAGGGCAGAAATCTGACTATCAATTGTGTCAAGTTGTTCCTTGTGAGACTCGACAAAAGGACGCGCCCATTTCTTCAGAACAGGGATATGACGAGCAACGCTCAACACTCTATTTGCCAAGCCTTTACGATAGCCTGCCATAAAGAACCAGAGCCCGAGGAAACAGAAACCTGTACAAAGGGCAAGAAGTATGGCGAGATTGGTTGTCAAGGTCTGAGTGACGAGAAACAAAATGATACTTATCGTCCAGAACCAGAAATGGCTGAACATGTGGGTCATAGCATAAAGGATGACCGACGAGGATGCCCTTTCCTTGCCTATGACAGGAGAGATAGACATGATACGATATGGCTCTCCTCCCATAAGGCCTCCCGGAGTGGCATAATTCAAAGCGAAACCAGAGACGGTAAGGCGGTAGATGCGTGAGAAGGAGAGTTTGCGGGTCTCAGAACTTCCGTCGGAACGTATGATGATAAACCACGCAGCAGCATTAAAGATATAGAGAAATGCCCATAGGACAACAACGGCAACAAACCAGTATCCTGCGTGGCACATTCCACGCCAGGCTTCCTGAAAATCCAGTTGGCTGACCATTACTGCGAGAACGGCAAGTCCGAAGAGCAGGAAAAAATTCTGTGCTTTTTTACTCATTACGGGTGCAAAGGTAGTGAAAAATTACAAAACCTCAATTAAGAATTACGATTTTTTAGGATTTTAAATGTAGAAAAAGAAAACATTTCTGGAGCTTGCGTTCCTTTAGCCTTCCAGAAAATTTTTCGCAAAGGCTCAACAAGCCAAAGCAAGTTTTTCACGATGACCAGAAAATTTAATCCAGAAAATTATTATTTTGAACGCTAAGACGTGGAGGCGAGGAGATTTTTGAACACGAAAAGCTCGAAAAGAAAAAATAAAACCACAGATATTCGGGATTTTAGGGATGTAAATCACGAGCGTAAGCGATAAAATCCCTTTAATCTGTGAAATCTGTGGTCGAAAAATTGCATCTCCGCGTCTTTGCGTCTTTGCGTTTGAATAAAAAAACGTGGTCAGGAAAAAACTTTATGTCTTGGCGACTTTGTGTTTGAAAAGACCAAGAAAAAGCACAAAAATTATACCATGTGAATGGTAAATGGTAAATGAATATTGTTTTTTTTCTACGAAAGTTCTTTATTTATAAGTAATTTTATTAAATTTGCACTCAAATTTATTGACACAACAAAAAGGATGGCACCATCAAGTACAAATAAGACGCTCATCGAGACTGTGAGCAGACTTTCAGACAGCGAATCGCTAAAAGGTCTGTTCCACCAGCATCAGGAAGGCAATCCTCTGCCTTCAGGAGATGCATTATCCGAGATAATACAGCTTGCCCGTGGTATATTATTCCCTGGCTATTATGGCCAGTCATCGGTAAACAGGCATACCCTACCCTATCATATCGGCATCGACCTTGAGAGAATGCACAAGCTTCTCTGCCAGCAGATTA
>JAEEGJ010009147.1_pt1 | contig 26757 bp, 21 predicted proteins | sample 8958761 | NCBI WGS metagenome assembly JAEEGJ01 (sample SAMN16246546, study PRJNA631951) | gut metagenome | biome: gut microbiome; feature: rumen; material: RS-attached | host: Bos | place: Iran: Karaj | collected 2018-10 | reverse complement strand
GTTCGACTTGCATGTATTAGGCCTGCCGCTAGCGTTCATCCTGAGCCAGGATCAAACTCTTCGTTGTACTATTGTCTTTCTTTTGTTTTTACTCTGAATCTCGGGTTCCGCTTTCGTTCAAATGTGTTCCTTTTCCCGTGTCCGCGTCACGCCTTCACGACTGACGCGAACCGTTTTCTTGTGCTGGCCTCAAGCTTTCAATGAACTATACGCTTCGTCGTCCCCTCAGTCTTACCCCTCTTTTTTGGGCGAAGCGGATTGCAAAGGTACGACCTTTTTTAATATTGGCAATCAAAAAAATCAATTATTTTTGATAAAATATTATATTTGTTTATCATTCAATGATATAAAAATTTTATTCTATAAAGAAATGTGCTGAATAATTGTAGTTTTATTCATTTTCGATGCTTTGGGAGAGTCGGAAAACGGTGTTTTGGCTGGTCTGAACAAGCTCAATTGCACCTACGATGATGAAATCTGCAAGAATGGCTTCCGCTCTCCTTTTATTAATATGTGCCATTTGCTGGAATTCCTGTAAAGTGATTTCCCTATGTTCAGAGAGGAAATGGAGTAAAAGTGTTTCGGTCTCAGTAAAGGCGATTTTTGCGGGTTTGGAGAATTTGTCTGACTTCCACACCCTTAATAATACGCTATCAGCTACCAGATTCTCGTCTTTCACACGGACAAAGATTTTGTAGATGCCTTGATTGTCAGGCGCTTTGTGCTTGTGATGTTTGTCTTTTGGGATAATCACCTCAAGGACAGTCTTCCCGTTGATTTCCCATTCTTCTGTGGTATACTCCACTTTGGGTTGACAATACATTTCGGCAGCGGCTTGGATCATGTGGATTTCCTCATCGGAACGTACTCCGGCAATGGCACCATTGTCTTTGACCCCGACTAGCAAGCGACCGCCATCCGTGTTGGCAAAGGCGGCTAAAGAGCGGGCAATTCTCTTGCTGTCGGAAATCTCGAACTTGAAATCGAGCATCTGATGCTCGCCCTCCGAGATGAGGTTCTGGATATGGTGCTCTTTCTTACTCATGAGGCGGCAAAGTTAGGAATTTTTTACGAGAGAGAAAGTGCATATATTAATAAGGTATAAAAACGGAAGAAAAATACAGGTAGTATTATTGATATTGGAGAGGAAATTGGGAAGGGTAGGGAAGAAACCGAAAACGCTGTAAAAGGCATTTTAGCGGCTTTGGAGCGACTTTGGTTTTGAGACAAACAAGGAGTCATTTTGAAAGAAAAAACGTCAAATTCAAGAGTTTTATTTTGACTTTTTTAATAGATGTCGATTGTTTACAAGAATAAACCGTATTTGTTTAAAGTATTGATTCTAAATATTTTAAATTAGTATTTACATCAATACACTATTTGAATTTGGTGTGATGCATGATTTAGAAGAATACAATAATTGAATTATAATCAAAATTGTATCATAAAACATTTATATTCAGTATTTTAATTTATATTATTTCAATTAAAATATTAAATATTGCGTATCATTTTCTATTAAAATATGGATTATTGTTATTAGTATTTAAATTACTTAAAATCAAATATATAACATTGAATTATTTATTTTTTACTTCAATTGTTTAAAAGTAGAGAGAATGTTTACAGAAATAAATTTCCATAATTGGTATTTTGTAACGAATAAATATTTACTTTTGTGAACTGAAAAGTTCCGGAAAAACGAAAAAAACAGGAGGATACATCCATGGAAGATTTAGAAATGAAAGACAGAATTGCTCATATCATTAGAGCAAAGAATTTGACCGCTGCTGAATTTGCCCTCAAGCTTGGCATCCAACCTTCAAGTATTTCCCACCTTTTGTCGGGACGAAACAATCCAAGTTTGGACTTTGTCAAAAAACTGAAAGAGACGTTTCCCGAATATAATTTGGATTGGATTGTCTTGGGGAAAGGACCCATGACGGTTTCGGTGCCGTTTGAGATCCCCGCCCCTGCCGCAAATGAACCTGCATTACAGAACCAAGATCGCAATGATAGCGGTTATTCTGAAGGAACGTTATTTGATTATCCGGTTGAGGCCGAGTCACGTCAAAAACAAGCGGTTCCTTCATCGGATTTGTCTTTGCAGCGTATCATTTTTGTATATTCCGACCATACTTTCGAGGTAATTGCGCCTCGATAATGCATTTCTATTTAATTTAAATAGGTGTGGAATCAGAAAAAAGTGTAATTTTGCAGGCTTTTATTGAGTTATGCAATTTGATACCTTTTTTGAACGCTTTGACGCTGTAATCCAGTCACCTAAACGCATGGTGTTAGCCTGTCATGTCAATCCTGATGGCGATGCTGTGGGTTCAGTTTTGGCTATGGCTGAGTTTCTAAAGCGTTTCGGTCATGAGGTTAAGATGGTGGTTGCCAACGACTTCCCTGATTTCCTCCATTGGATGCCTAACGCCCAGAATTTCTTGGTTTTCGAGAAAGATCCCGATGCCTGCAAGTCGGCCATTGCTGAGGCTGAATGTATCATCATGTTGGATTTCAACAGCCTGTCACGTAGCGGTATCTTGCATAATGAAATTGGCAAGACTCGTTGTCCTAGGATTTTGGTTGATCATCATAGAGACCCTGATGAAAGCCAGTTTTATTGCTTATATTCAAGTACTTGCGTTTCTAGTGCATCTGAAATTGTGACTGAAATCATCCTACATTACGGAAAGGAGTACCTGACAGAAAGCATTTCCACCAACCTTTTGGTGGGCATCATGACGGACACGGGCTCGTTTGCACATTCTATCTATCATCCTAGGACTTTTGATTTGGTCAGCATTTTGGTTGAAAAATCGATGCCTTACACCTATATCCATCAGTTGGTTTATGACACCATGTCAGAGAACCGCCTTCGTCTGTTAGGTTTTTCCATCAACAACAGGATGGAGGTGCTTGATGAGTATAATACTGCTATCATCGCATTGAGTAAGAGTGATTTGGATAGTTTTAAATATCAGGTAGGTGACACAGAAGGTGTGGTTAATTTCCCGCTTTCGATGCAGAAAATCAAGATGGCTGTACTTGTGACAGAACGCCAAGACCAGATCCGGCTATCCTTCAGGTCGAAAGGCGATTTTTCGGTGCATGAATTGGCCAATAAGCATTTTAAGGGCGGCGGTCATACTAATGCTGCTGGCGGTACCTTGACTTGCTCCTTTGAAGAAGCGGTCGCACTATTGAAATCAGTTTTGCCGGAATATAAGGAATTGTTGAATAAAGCAGAATGAAAAGGTGTTGTAAATATTTGATATTGTTGCTGTTGGTTTCAGTTTTCTGCTGTAATGAGAAAACTCCGAAACCACAAGAAGCTTTGTCAAAAAGTGACATGAAAAGCAGCATGGAGACGGCCAACCGTTATTTGTTGAACGAGGAAGAGGAGGACATCTCCAACTATATAAAACGGCATGGATTGGACATGACTTCAACGGGTACGGGATTACGTTATCAGATCATGAAGCAGGGTTCGGAGCAAAAGATTGAAAAAGGTCAAACGGTAACCTTAGAATATGAGTTGCAATCCATAGCCGGTGATTTGATTTATTCTTCTGAAAATGATGGTGTTAAGACATTCGTTGTAGGAGAAGGAAGTGTTGAGTCCGGTCTTGACGAGGCTATGACCTATCTGCATCGCGGTGACATCGCCAAACTGATTATCCCATTTCATTTAGGGTTTGGACTACATGGTGACGACAACCGCATACCTGAATATGCGACTTTGGTATATACGATTAAAGTATTAGATAATCAATAAATTATGAAGAGAAAAAGCTTATTGTTTGTATCGGTTTGCGTGACTGCATTGCTGTTGATGTCGGCTTGTACACAGAGTTTCCCTGGCTATAAGAAAACCGCTAAGGGCCTGTATTATAAGTTCTACAGCCAAAATCCTTCAGCAATTCAGCCCAAATTGACGGATTACATGATGATTCAGATGGCCTGCTATCTGAATGATTCTCTGTATTATGACTTTCAGCAATCAGGGAATAATGTGTTTACCCAACTCAAGGAATCCTATTTTTCAGGTGATTTGGAGGAAGCATATGCCATGATGCATTTGGGCGATTCGGCTTCGTTTTATGTCAAGGCGGATTCAATTGCAATTCGGTATTATGGCATAGATCCCGATTCCGTCGGTTTGAAGCCTGGTGATTATTATCGCTATGAGGTGAAATTGCTTGATGTTCAGACTGTTGAACAATTAAAGGCTGAAGCCGATCAAGCGATGCTGATACTGAAAGCCGATTCAGAAAAGGCATTTCTCGATTATATAGATGCGAACCATATCACTGACCACACTGCTACGGGATTGTTTTACAAGAAATTGGTGACTACCAAGGGAAAAACGCCTCAAACGGGGCAGATCGCCCAAATCAAATATGTGGTCAGCTACCTTGACGGGACGCTTTTGGGCACTTCCGACGAGTTGGGTGAGTATTATGAGGTGCCTTTGGGTCAACACAAAGTGCTGAGAGGTTTGGAAGAAGGCATCGGTTTGATGCGTGTGGGCGAGAAGGCTCGTTTTGTGCTGCCTTATACTCTTGCCTATGGCGAGAAGGCTTACCAAAACATTCCTGCATACTCCAATCTTATCTTTGACGTTGAATTACTGAATATTGCGAATAAGTAAAAATGTATCAAATAATTAATAAAATCTTAAAAAAATGAAAAAAAGTATCTTTTCTGTGGCTGTTATAGCCATGCTGACGATTGGCATCATGGGTGCCTGCAATGAAAAATCTGCTTATCCTGGCTACGAAAAATCAACAAACGGATTGTATTATCAGTTCTTTACGCAAAACGCAGGTGCGCAGCCTAAAATTGGCGAATTAATGGAAGTGATTTTGGGTTGCACCGTGAACGACACGGCAGTTGTAGTCCCTGTTACTGAGAACATTATGCAGCTGATGGAGTCACAGTTCCCTGGTGACCTTTTTGAAGGAATGGCCATGATGCATAAAGGTGATTCGGCATCTTTCATCGTGAACATCGATTCCACTTTCAAGTATCTCTTGGGACAGCCCAAATTGCCTGAACAGTACAAGTCAACCGATGTGATGCGTTTCGAGATCAAGCTGAAGGACTTTTATCCGGAAAGCGAATATGCCAGACGCTTTGCTGAGAATGTGAGAAAGATGAATGCCGATAGGGCTGCTTTGTTGCAGACTGACCATCCTGAAGAGACTGCCAAGGCTGCTAAGGAGCTGGCTGATTATCTGGCCAAAAACAAGATTGTGGCTGAGCCTACAGCATCTGGTCTCTACTATGTGATGACTCAGGAAGGCAATGGAGAAAAGCCTGAAGTTGGCAAACCTGTCAAGATGCACTACACTGGCAAATTGCTCAACGGCACTGTATTTGATTCGTCAGTCGAGAGAGGTGAACCTTTCATGTTCACCTTGGGCGTCGGTCAGGTCATTCCTGGTTGGGACGAGGGCGTGCAGTTGATGTCGAAAGGCGAGAAGGGTGTACTCTACATTCCTTATTATCTTGCCTACGGTGACAGACCTGCTGGCGACAAGATTCCAGCATTTTCCAACCTGATGTTTGAAGTCGAACTCGTTGATTTTGAAGAATAATGAAAGCATTCAATAAAGTATTGTATGCCCTTACTATAATCCTGCTCATGGCTTCATGTAGGGAAGACACCATATATGCAGGATTTAAGAAAATGGATAGTGGGGCATACATGCAGTTTTACAGTCGCAGCGGCTCAAAAGTGATGCCTCGTATTGATGACGAGGTCACTTTTGAGATGGCTCAGTTTTTCAATGATTCCATGCTGTTCTCTACCGTTGGCGACAAACCCATGAGCCTTGTGATTAAGAAGGCGGATTTTGTTGGTGATGTCCCGGATGCGCTGCGCATGATGCATGTGGGTGATTCAGCCCGTCTTTTGGTGTTGTGCGATTCTGTGTTTGTCACGACGATGAAAACGGATGTGCCCGAAGAATATGCAGGGAAGCCCATCTATTACGATTTGAAATTGGTATCGGTGAAGCCTTTCGAGGTTCTTCAAGCCGAACACGAGGCACTGCTTGACAGCCTGAAAACAGCTGAAGATGAGTTTCTTGCTTCTTTGAGGGAAGATCCTAACAATACTATCTTGGAGTCTGGTCTGATTATTTTGGAAAAGCAAGGTAAGGACAAATACGCCAAGATGGGAGACTTCGTTAATTTCGATTTCACCGTGTGTGATCCTTCTGGCGATACCATAATGAACTCTTTTGGTGTTGAACCAGTTGAGATGCAATACGGAGAAGACTTTTTCTGTGATGGTTTCAACCAAGCCATTGGCTTTGTGCCAGTTGGAGGTGTACTGCGTTGTGTGATACCTTCTGAGTTGGCTTTTGATAGTGCTGGTTATCAGAAACATATCAAGCCTTACTCTCCTTTGGTTGTCAAACTGAAGTTGAACAGCATGATGGACAAGGTGGCTTATGAAAAGAAACAGGCGGATCTTGCACTTGAGAAACAAGCTGAGAAAGAACGTTGTCTGAAAAAGGAGAAAGAGGCTATAGAAAAATGGATAAAAGATAATGCTATCACGGAAAGCCCCACAGAATCAGGACTATATATCATTAGAGAAGAGGAAGGGACAGGTGATGTTGCCCAATGGGGTGATAATGTGTCGGTGCACTATAATCTTATCAATTTGGAAGGTGTTACCTTGGAATCGAGTTATGATTATAATAAACCTATTTCTTTTACGATTGGGAATGGGGAGATGATACCCGCGATTGAAGAAGCTGTAATGACCATGTCACCAGGCGCCAAAGTGAAATTGGTTGTGCCTTCTGAACTGGGTTTTGGAGAAGTTTCTATCGATGAAACTTGGTTGCCTGCATATACTCCCCTCATCATTGATCTTGAATTGGTTGAAATCAAATAATCGATTAGATCCTCACGACTTCTTTGTATTATTGCGACCAGTAGAGTAAATTTATGGATAACGAAGAGATTTTGGAAAACGAACCTTTGGACGAGCATCCGATAGACGAGAATTATGAAGGTGTGGAAGACGCTCAGGCTCAGGAGGATGAATATCATGTCATACCGCTGAAAGGCATGTTCGAGAACTGGTTTCTCGATTATGCCTCGTATGTCATCCTTGAACGCGCCGTGCCCGCCATCGAGGACGGACTGAAGCCTGTGCAGCGCCGTATCTTGCATTCGATGGATGAACTCGACGACGGACGCTTCAACAAGGTGGCTAACATCGTGGGTAACACGATGAAATACCACCCGCACGGCGATGCCTCCATCGGCGATGCATTGGTGCAACTCGCCCAGAAAGACTTGCTCATGGACACGCAAGGAAACTTCGGTAACATCCTCACGGGTGACGATGCTGCTGCCCCTCGTTACATTGAGGCACGTCTTTCGAAGTTCGCCAAAGAAGTCGTCTTCAACCATAAGACTACTGACTGGACCCGTTCCTACGACAACCGTAACGCCGAGCCGGTATCCTTGCCGGTGAAGTTCCCGTTGTTGCTCGCCCAAGGCACCGAAGGCATCGCCGTGGGTTTGGCGTCCAAGTTCCTGCCGCACAATTTCAACGAGTTGATTGACGCCTCTGTCGCCTACCTGCGCGACGAGCCTTTCACACTCTATCCTGACTTTCCAACGGGCGGCTTGATGGATGTGACCAACTACAACGATGGTTTGCGTGGTGGCAAGGTGCGTATTCGTGCGCGGATTAGTCAACAGGATAAGAAGACACTGGTCATCAGCGAGATACCCTACGGTACCACTACGGGTAGTGTCATCGACAGCATTGTGAAGTGTAACGATAAGGGCAAAATCAAGATCAAGAAGATTGATGACAACACAGCCGAGCAATGCGAAATTGTGATCTATTTGAATCCTGGTGTTTCGCCTGACCAAACGATCGATGCGCTATATGCCTTCACCGACTGCGAAGTGTCCATCTCTCCAAATGCCTGCGTCATCGTCAACCAGCATCCAGCCTTCATGGGTGTAAGTGAGATCCTGAAACTCAGCACTGACCGCACGATGGAACTGCTCAGCTGGGAACTCCGTATCCTTATCGAAGAATTGGAGAACAGCTGGCATTGGATTTCGTTGGAGAAGATTTTCTTTGAGAAAGGTATCTATAAGGAACTGGAAAACAAGGACTACGAGACTTGGGACGACCAACTCACGGGCATTGAACGTCGCTTCGACAAATACCGCAAATTGTTGAAACGAGAAATCACCCGCGAGGATGTGGAGAAACTCTGCGAGAAACCTGTCCGCAAGATCTCTAAGTTCGATATCAAAAAAGCTGACGAACAACTGGCTGATATTGAGAAGCGGATGGAAGAGGCACACTATAACCTCGACCATATCGTGGACTACACCATCGACTATTTCCTGCACATCAAAGAGAAATACGGTGAAGGCCGTGAGCGCAAGACCGAGATTCGCAACTTTGACAATATCTCCGCTGTGGCCGTGGCCGCCAACAATGAGAAGCTGTATGTCAACAAGGACGAAGGCTTCGTCTGCACGGGCGAAGGCTTGAAGCGTGAGAAGAACAAGGAGGCTTACGAGTATGTGTGCGATTGCTCCGATATGGACGATATCATTGTCTTCCACGAGGACGGCAAATATGTAGTGGTCAAATTGCAACCAAAACTCTTTGTGGGTCAGAAGGTTATTCATGTGGATGTGTTCCATAAGAACGACGGACGAACCACCTATAATGTCGTCTATCGTGACGGTAAGAACGGTGCGCCTCATTATGTGAAGCGCTTCGCCGTGAAGGGAGTTACCCGCGACAAGGAATACGATCTCACCCAAGGCAAGCCGGGCTCAAAGGTACGTTATTTCTCGTCGAATCCCAATGGTGAGGCAGAGGTCATCAAGGTGACGTTGATGCTGTTCAACAAGAAGCAAAAGACTGTGGACTACAAGTTTGCCGACTTGGCCGTGAAAGGCCGTGACACACGCGGTAACCTGCTCACTAAGTACGAAGTCAAGGAGATCAAGAAGGGCGGAGAAGGTGTCTCCACCCTTGATGCACGTGAGATTTGGTACGATGATACGGTGCACCGTCTCAATGCCGACAAACGTGGACAATACCTCGGTGCTTTCGAGGGCGACGACCGTATCCTTCAGATTTTTGCCAATGGCGAGTTCAAGATTTCGGGCTTCGACCTCAACACCCACTTTGACGATGACATGGTTGAAATCCGAAAGTTCGATCCCGATGAGATTTTCTCTGTCGTCTACATCGAAGGCGAGACTCAGAAGATGTATCTGAAGCGTTTCTGTATCGAGGCCGAGACCAAGCTGAATGCTCGTGCTTCCTTCATTGGGGAGCATCCAGAGGCGAAATACTTGGGAATGAGTACTGATGACATGCCGCGTCTATTGTTGAGCTACAAAGTCAGCGATGCGGGCAACAGCTTCCCCGACGATGAAGTCAACGTGGAAGAGTTCATCGGCATCAAGAGCTACAAGGCTAAGGGCAAGCGCCTGTCGACACGTGAGATAGATACTTGGGAGTTCCTTGAGCCTTTCCAACCTGAGTCTTCAGAGGAGACACCTGATGGATCGGGTGAAATCGATGAATCGTCAGAGGAAGAACAAGTTACGGAGAAGATTTATGTCAATCCTGCCGATGTGCCATTGGAGATTGTGGAGCCAAAGGGCGATGGCGTGCAGATGGATTTATTTGAAGGTGATTTATGATGAAGAAGTTGGTTTTCATAGGATTGTTGTTTGTTTTGATGCTGTCAGGCTGTCAAACAGAACTCAAATTGGCCAAGCAATACATGGCTGTGCGCCCCGATATTGAGGCGGCAGTCTATTTCCCCGAACAAGCCGAGGTGAAGGTGGAATACAACACCCAATTAGGCAAGCAGACCGAGGTGTTGAATGGCTTCAGTCAAGACTTGTTCCTGGATGTCATGTATAACGCCTATGCCGCTGCCATGGGCGATTATGGTGTTGGGGTTTATGTCCCTGAAGATATTGAAAATGTGCAAGTTGACTCAACGCATTGGCTGGTGATGCTCTCGCGTATGGAGGTCTCGGGTCGCATCACGGAATACGAGGATTATCTCTTCAGCGACACAGACGAGTACAGCTACAAGCATCCTTTGAACACGGTCAATGTGGCCTCATGGTTCGAGGTCAATGATGGAGATTGGAAACCCGTGCTGTTTTGCGAGCACAATCTTATGGACGGCTTCGATTCCAAGACAGACTATTCGTTTTGGACCCAAAAAATTGACTATACTTATACCATCGACACTCTGAAACTTGATGATATCTATAACTATGCCGTGTATCTTGGCAAGCTCTATGCGGGCTACACCTACGACTACATGATGAACAGTTATGTCGGGGCAGAACTCAAGAAAAAGGGCTATGCCTATCAGTTGTTGCTGCGCTACGACCCGTATAAGAAGCAGTTACGATATGCGGAAGAGGGCGATGGGTTTGTTGAAATTGAATAGTTTAGAGTATAGTGTTTAGAGTTTAGAGTATTACAATCTCAACTTTAAACTGACTCTCAACTCTAAACTCTCAACTCTTTCTCGATTATTTCCTTCAAATCCAAAGGTTTAACGGTGCTGATTTGGCCGTTTATCACAATGCTGATGTTGCCCGTTTCTTCAGAGACTACGAGTGCGATGCAGTCGTTGACTTCTGTCACGCCGATGGCGGCACGATGCCGTAAGCCATAATGACCAGGTATGTTGGTCTTTTGCGTCACGGGCAGGATGCAACGGGCGGCCGTGATGCGGTTGTTACGGATAATCATGGCTCCGTCGTGTAATGGACTGTTCTTGAAGAAGATGTTCTCAATCAGCGAGTGGCTGATGTCGGCATTGACCACAACACCCGTTGAGGCGATGTCGTCAAGATTGTTCTTGCGGGCGATGAGAATGAGTGCACCTTGCTTGATGTCCGACATGTTTTGGCAAGCCTTGGTGATTGATTCCACATCGAGGCCGGCATTTCCAGTGACTCTCAAAAATTTGAACCTTTGCGATAACTTGCCTTCCTGTGCTTGGGTGCCGATGGTGAAAAGGAACCGACGTATCTCAGGTTGGAAGATGATGATGAGCGCTATGAAGCCGACACTGACGAAGGCGCCGAGGATGGTGCTGAGTAGTTCCATCTGCAAGGCCTTGACCACTTGCCAGATGAGGAAGATGGCCACGATGCCCAAGAAGATGCTGATGGCAGAAGTACCCTTTAAAATGCGGTAGAACCAGAAAAAGAGCAAGGCCACCAGGATGATATCGATGACGTCGAAGATACGGAATTGGATGAAAAGGTCAATCATAGCGTGAATTTTTGCGCAAAATTACAAAAAGTCCCGACCAATTCGATGGCTTCGCGCGCATTTTTCACGTCGTGGACGCGTAGGATGTCGGCACCGTTGAGCAGGGCGATGGTATTCAAAACCGTCGTCCCGTTCTCGGCCGTGTCGGGGGTGGTGTGCAACACCTTATTTATTAATGACTTCCTCGAGATGCCGATGAGTATGGGCAAATTGTTATAACGATATCGATTCAAGTCGCTGAGCAACTGGTAGTTGGCTTCAAGGCTTTTGCCGAAGCCGATGCCAGGGTCGAGGATGATCTGCTGCTCACCGTATGCTTCGAGGATTTCACATTGCTGTCTAAAAAAGTCCAACACGGTTTGGTGGATGTCGCCGCCGAGGGCATATTGGTGCATGGTCTCGGGCGTACCTACACAGTGCATCATCACATAGGGGATATGGTTTTGGCCGATATAAGGCAGCATCTCCGCGTCAAACAGTCCGCCCGAGATATCGTTGATGAGGTCCGCACCTTCGTCCATGCAGGCTTCGGCTATGCTTTTCCTAAAGGTATCGATGGAAATCAAGGTTTCAGGAAAGGCTTTCCTTATAGCTTTCAGGATGGGGACGACGCGCTCCAACTCCTCGTTTTCCGTGGCGATGGCGTTGTTAGGTCGGGTGGAGCATCCGCCGATATCGATGAAGTCAGCCCCGTCGGCAATCATCTGCTCACAGTGTTCAATGGCCTTATCCATCTGGTTGTAACGGCCGCCGTCGGAGAACGAGTCGGGCGTCACGTTGAGGATACCCATGAGGGCGGGGCGGTCGAAAATGAGGGTTTTATTCCTTGAATTGATTCTCAGCATTGAAAAAAGTTTTATTTTTGCAAAAATACATTTTTCATGGCAAAGAAAGATACAAAAGCCCAATTTCATAGCGTTTTGGCGCAATGCCGCAAATTGTTTGTCGACAAGATGAAAGACTATGGTCCGGCATGGCGCATCCTGCGCACACCGTCCATCACCGACCAGATTTTTATCAAGGTGAAGAGAATCAGAACCTTACAGACCACATCGGAACGCCTGGTCGATGAAGGCATCGAGCCTGAGTTCATCGGCATCGTCAACTATGCGGCCATGGGTGTCATCCAGCTGCAACTCGGTGTGGTCGACCAGCCCGACCTGACGGCCGAGGAAGCCACGGCCTTGTACGACAAGGTCACCACGGAGGCTTACGAGCTGATGACGCGCAAGAACCACGACTATTCCGAGGCTTGGCGCGACATGCGCGTGAGCTCCATCACCGACCTCATCATGAGCAAGGTGCTGCGCACCAAGAGCATCGAGGACCATGGCGGTAAGACCCTGGTCTCAGAAGGACTTGATGCCAACTATTACGATATGATCAACTATGCAGTGTTTGCCTTGATACTGCTGAGCGAAAAGGAAGACCATGAGAAATAATTCGACTATCCCGTGGATGAGCATCGGCGTGGCTTTGGCATCGGCGGTGGGGATTTACTTTGTCCCTGCCTTCAGCTGGCTGTTTCTCGCTGTGCTGTTGCTTAACCTATTGGTTTCCATCGTGTTCAGCAAAAGATACAGTCCGACGGCGTTGACCGTCTGCCGCCTGTTGGTGGGTGCCTTGTTCATCTTCAGCAGCTTCACCAAGGGCGTCGACCCATTGGGCACGAAATACAAGATGCTGGACTATCTCGCGGTCTATGGCATGACTTGGCTCAACGACTTCGCCTTGGTGTTGGCCATGCTGATGATCTTGGCCGAGTTTATCGTGGGCATTTGCTTGATAACGAAGATCTTCCCAAGGTTGGCCGTGCTTGGCGCGACCTTGCTGATGCTGTTCTTCACCACAACGACGCTTTTTGATGCCTTATACGACCTTGTGCCCGACTGCGGCTGCTTCGGCACAGCCATCAAGATGAGCAACTGGCAGACCTTCTATAAGAATCTCGTCATTGATGCGGTGCTCATCCCGTTGATTTTCAATAACAAATTGTTGAAGAGCAAGCTGTCGAAATCAACACAGTTCATAATTGGTTGCCTCTATGCGCTGGCGTTCCTGGGCTTCGAGCTTTACAACTACCGTCATCTGCCCGTTGTCGATTTCATGAATTGGAAGGTGGGCAAGCAGCTGACCACTGGGACGACGGAGGAGAGCAAGATTTACCTGACCTACAGGAACAAAGCTACAGGCGAGACGAAGGAATACCTCTCGCCGAACTATCCTTGGAACGACTCGGTGTGGATGTCGCAGTGGGAGTTCGTCGATCAAAGGGTGGAAGGTGGCGCCAATTTCCTTGGTTTCAGTGCCTTGGATGAAGATGGCAACGATGTCACCGAGAACATCCTCACCACCGAAAATCTGCTGATGTTCACCTCTCACGACCTGACCAAGGTGACCGAAAAGGAATGGGAGAAGATTCGGGAGATTACGGAAGCGGTTGAAAAGCATGACTTTACCGTGGTTTGGACAGTTGCCGATGAGCCTGAATATGTGGAACAACTGCGTGAGAAATATGATTTCCTCTATGAAGTGTATTATGCCGACGAGCTGGAAATCAAACCGATAGTACGCTCCAATCCTGGACTTATTTGGCTTGACAACGGTCTGGTAAAGGACAAATGGAGTGCTGTCGACTTTCCACAGAGGAAAAAGCTTGAAAAGTTGTTTAAATAAGCGGCACACGGTTGTGTAACCGCACTAACCCTAATATGGTTTTGTTTGTTTTGTGATAAAATGGGCAGTTACATCATCAGGAAGTTACTATACGGTATCGCGGTGCTTTGGGGTGTCGCGACGTTGGTGTTTTTCCTGTTCAACATCCTGCCCGGCGACCCTGCCCAGATGATGCTTGGTCAGCGCGCTGATGAAGCCTCAGTGAATGCTATCCGTGAGGAACTGGGAATGAACCAAAGCCTTGGGAAACAATATGTCGATTACCTCAACGATTTGTTGCCGATTTCATTCTACGATGTCTCTGAAGGTCAGCAGAAACTGGAAAAGATTAGCCGTTACGCCAAACTTGCGGCCGTTGGTTCGACGGCTGTCGTGCTGAAAGGCCCCTATCTGCGCATGTCGTACCAAAGCAAACGAAAGGTCTCCGACATCTTGGGCGAGGCGTTTCCAAATACCTTGCTTTTGGCGGCGGTGTCCATCTCCATTGCGATGGTTTTGGGCTTGGTGATTGGGATTTTAGCCGCAGTTATCAACACCAAGTTTCTCAATAAGTTGACGCTGTTCATCACCACCATAGGCATGTCATTGCCTTCGTTCTTCGCCGCCATCCTCATGGCTTGGATTTTCGGTTTCTTGTTGGAACATTATACGGGCTTGAGCATGACGGGCAGTCTTTATACTGTTGACGAATACGGCAGGGGAGAGTTCTTGAGCCTGCGCAACCTTATCCTACCCGCCTTGACCTTAGGCATGCGCCCTTTGGCCGTGGTGACTGAGTTGACACGCACCTCCTTGTTGGAAGCCATGTCGATGGACTATGTGCGTACGGCACGGGCCAAAGGTTTGAAGCCTTTCCGGGTCATCTGCATCCATGCCTTGCGCAATGCCTTGAATCCCGTGGTGACGGCAGTCTCAGGTTGGTTCGCCTCTTTGTTGGCAGGTGCAGTCTTCGTCGAGTATGTCTTCGACTGGAAAGGCATCGGTGTGGTGGTGGTTGACGCACTAGACAAATACGATTTTCCTGTCATCATGGGCGCGGTGTTATTGATTGCGGTCATGCTGATTATCGTCAATATTGTGGTGGATATTATTTATGGGATTATTGATCCGAGAGTGAGAATTAATTAAGAATGCGGAATGATGAATGCAGAATGATGAATTCTGTTTTTTGAATTATAAATCTTTGAATTTTTGAATGCAAAAAATAGGCAAATACGAATTCATGGCTGAGCCGTTCCATTGCGATTTCTCGGGACGGTTGTTTCTAGGACATTTGGGCAATCAGATGCTCAATGCAGCAGATTTCCATTCCACCGACCGAGGTTTCGGCATGAAATACCTGATGACCATCAACCGTTCGTGGGTGCTGTCGCGCCTAGCCATTGAGGTGACGGAGATGCCTACACAATATGACCGTTTCACCATCGAGACTTGGGTGGAGAGTGCAATGCGCTTCTTTACTAGTCGTAATTTCAGCGTTTCGGATGGCCATGGTCGCATCTATGGCTACGGGCGCTCCATCTGGGCGATGATTGACACGGAGACGCGTCAGCCTACCGACATTTATTCCATCGATGATGGGGCCGTCAAAAACTGGATTGTAGACGACAAGCCGTGTCCCATCGAGAAAGGCGGGCGTGTGAAGATGTCTGGGAACGATGAATTGGTACGCACCGTTGATGTTAGCTACAACGACATTGACATTAATGGGCATGTCAACTCGGTGAAATACATCGAGCATGTGCTTGACCTTTGGGATATTGATTGGTATCGTGAACATCGTTTGAAACGTTTCGAGATTGCATACGTCGCCGAGGCCCATCAAGGTGACAAGATGAGCTTTTATCGTGAACAAGATGCTGAAAACGAGTATTGTGTACGCTTGACGAAGACGGATTCTTTGACCCAAAAGGAAACAGAGGTTTGTCGATGCAGGTTGGTGTTCATATAATTTGTATTTTTGTACCTTTGAAAATCACTTTTGATACACATCAAAAGAACAATCTTTGAATTAAGTATACTTTAAATCTTTAAATTTTTGAATTTTAAATCTTTAAATCGAAATAGTTATGAGAAGCAAAATCGTAGCAGGAAACTGGAAAATGAACCTCACTTTCGATGAGGCCGAAGCTTTGGTCGATGATATCCTTGACCGCCTTGACGAACAGGACGAGATGAGTTGTGAAATCATCATCTGCCCGCCGTTCCCTTATCTTGAAATGCTGACGGACTATGAGTTCGATGAACAGCGTTTCAACGTGGGCGCACAGAATTGCAGCGCTTACGACAAAGGTGCCTACACAGGTGAGGTGTCAGCCAAGATGCTGAAGTCCATCGACGTGGACTATTGTATTATCGGTCACAGTGAGAGAAGAAAGTATTTCGGCGAGACCAATGAAGTGCTGGCCGAGAAGATCAATCGCGTGATTGAGAACAATATGTCGCCCATTTATTGTGTCGGCGAGGTGTTGGAAGAGCGCGAGGCGGGCCGTCATTTCGAGGTCGTCAAGGAACAACTGGAAAAAGGCTTGTTCCACTTGGATGGCGATGCCATTTACGATGCCATCATTGCCTACGAACCCGTCTGGGCCATTGGCACGGGCAAGACCGCCACTCCCGAGCAGGCACAGGAGATGCACGCCTATATCCGCTCTTTGATTAAGGAACACTACGATGAAGCCACGGCTGACGATATCCGCATCCTCTATGGCGGCAGCTGCAACGCTAAGAACGCCACTGAGTTGTTCTCACAGCCCGATGTTGACGGTGGCTTGATTGGTGGCGCTTCGTTGAAGGCGGAGGATTTCGTCTCCATCTGCAACCAAGCTTAACATATCGGTGAAGAGTAGAATCACAAAACTATCAAAACAAGCAAAACTTTTTTGAGTTAAGGAAAGCACGCCAACTGGCTGCTTTCCGGCGGCGACACGGTTGTGGAGCCGCCATGCCAAGAAGGAAGTTTTGTTAGTTTTGTAGGTTTTGGTTGAAATAAAGGAAATGAAAACATTTGAGTATAGTTTCACCGCGCCTTCATCGGATATTCAACACGACATGCTGACCACGATGCTGGCGGCCATCGGTTTCGACTCCTTTATGGATGAGGATCGATGCCTGAAAGCCTATTGCTCATCGGAGCATCGTGATGACATCGCAGTGGAGAACCTGCTTTTGGAACCGTCATTCTTTGATGTGCATCTGCTGAACGTGGAGGAGATGCCTGATAAGGACTGGAACGAGCTTTGGGAGGCATCGTATCAGCCAGTGGTAGTGAATGAACGTTGCCGTGTGCGTGCGCCGTTCCATGAGCCAGACCCGAGTTTCGAGTTTGACTTGGTTATCGAGCCCAAGATGTCGTTTGGCACGGCCAACCATGAGACGACAGCACAGATAATCCAATTGATGCTGGAGACGGGTTTTCAAGGAAAGGAAGTGCTCGACATGGGTAGTGGTACAGCGGTGTTGGCGATTTTGGCGAAGAAATTGGGTGCAGCGCATACTGTAGCCATCGACATTGACGAGTGGGCCTATCGTAATGCCTTCACCAACTGTGAGTTAAATGGTATTTCCGACATCGAGATCATCCTTGGGGATGCCTTAGCCATCCGAGGAGAGTTTGATGTGGTGTTGGCGAATATCAACCGTAATATCCTTTTGCGGGACATGCACTATTACGTGGAGGCAATGCGCCCCAATGCCCATATCTTCTTCAGCGGTTTCTACACCGAAGATTTGCCGAGCATTCAAGCAGAAGCTGAGCGTTTGGGGTTGCATTACAGTCGCCATCTAAGTCGCAATAATTGGGTGGCTGCTGAGTTTGTTAAGTAATTGATATTTGAGAATTTGTAATTGATAATTTGATGAAGAGAGGAATCCTTATTGCCGTTTTGATGCTCTTCATGAGCGTCACTGTCTCGTTTGCGCAGGCGTTTTTCCCAACCGAAAAGAACGCTTTTTATGACCAACTCTCAGCCTTCCTGAACTCGTCCACCTCGAAGAAGGACCGCGACGATGCTGCACTCATCATGCAGAATTTCAAAGGGGTATGGGATAGCTATTATAGTGATGCTGAAGCCAATACGGTAATGCAACTGTGCGAACGTCTTCACTCGAAAAGTGGCAGTAAGGCTTATGCCAATATCTTTTATTTTGTTGAGGTGCTGCAATGCATCCCGACAGCCAATCTCTCGCATAGGGATGTGAACAACTGGATCTTTTACACCGATGCCAAGGTGCAGAAATCGATGAATGGGATAGACAAGTATTTGGCTTCCTGCCGTGACCTATTCGTCTACAAGGTGCTGTCGGCAAAAGGCAACTCCAAATGGATGCTCCGCGATGCATTGATAGGATTCCCTTCGAAGGAGCATTTCGAGCTTACGGTGGACGGCACTTTGGTGCTTGTCTCTCAAAAAGACGAATCGGTACTCAAAAACACTAAAGGTGTTTATTATCAGGAAGATAACCACTGGGAAGGGAAGGGTGGTAGGGCCGACTGGTCGCGCTTCGATATCTCTCCCGAAAAGGTGTATGTGACGCTGCCTGATTTCTATTCGTTGGATCTGAACCGTTCGGAATATGCCATCGACTCTGTAGTTTTCCATGAACGTCATCATTTCGATCAGGATATCCTCTGCCGTTACGAAGACAAGGTGCTGGTGAATGCGCCTAACGAGAAAACGATGTACCCTCGTGTGAGATCCTACCGTTCTGATTATGAGATTACAGATTTGCTGCGGAATATCGACTTTGAAGGCGGAATAGGCATGATGGGCAATCAAGTGGATGTGTTCGGTGGCGTGAAGAACAAGGCTGTGTTTCATTTCCGCCAGGGAGGCAGAGAGGTGATCAGGATGGAGGCACCACGATTTGTGATGTCGATGGACGAGCAGCTGGTTTCCGACCATGTAGCAATGCGTCTTTACCTCATGGACTCCACTGGTTACGAGATGGATTCCCTCTACCACAATGACTTGGGTTTTCGTTACGACAACAAGACCCGAAAGCTGATGGTGTTCCGTTCGGAAAAGGATTTTGGCGACGGTCCTTTCCATGACTATTTCCATGGTTTGGACATCTTTTTAGAGGCCATGTATTGGGATATTGACGACAATCAGGTGGATTTCAGAAGGATGGAAGGTGTCAATCCCATGAGCGAAGGCGATGTAGTGTCGGTAAACTATTTCCGCTACGATGATTTCAAGCGTCTCCAAGGCCTCGATGGCTCGCATCCCATGATTCGCATTGAGAAGTTCTTGAAAGGCTTTGACAATGTTGACCGGCAGGTGCGGTTTGCGGTGGGTGACTTGTCCTCTTATTTGGGTTATCCCATCGAGCAGGTGATTTCCCTGTTGCTCAAACTGCAGGCCGAGGGCTATGTGGAGTATGAGTCGGACACGAAATGGGCGACGGCATTGCCCCGCTTTTTCGACGTGCTCGATTCCTATCGTGAAATCATTGATTTCGATGTCATCAAACTCCATACAGTTACGACAAACCGTCAACCAAACATCCGTCTTGACTTGAACACCAACGACTTGCTGGTGTATGGCATAACGAGTCAGATTGACGGCTTCGAGGGCTCGGCTATTTCGTTGAGTGACCGCAAGCGCGTTGTCATTGTGCCCGACTTGGGCCGTATCGTATTCAAGAAAAAGCAGAATTTTGAATTCTCAGGCGGCATTTTGGCGGGCATGTTCGAGTTCTTCACCAAGGATAGCCAATTCAACTACGAGGATTTCACCATCAAGATGAACAAGATAGATTCACTGCGTTTCTATGCCCGCTACAACAATCATGTTATTCCTGTTGACGGCACCCTCGAGAAATTGCAGGGCATCCTGGAAATCGACCATGGCGACAACAAATCGAGCCGTTATGAAACACCTGAATTTCCCATTTTCCGCAGTGAGGCTGAAGGATTTAAGTTTTACAGAAAAATCAATGGGGGAGTGTTCAACCCTGGCAGTGTAGATTCCGTGATGACCGCCGACGACCTGGAAGGGAAGTTCTATTATAGCCTTTATCCCTTCGTCGTTGACAGTTTGAATGACCTTTCCATGAAAAAGGTCCGTTTTGATGGCGAGTTAGTCTCGGGCGGCATCATGCCCAATATAGTCCAGCCGTTGGTCGTCATGGATGACTATTCATTGGGCTTTATCCATCAAATCGGTGAAAACGAAACGGAATCATATCCTTTGTATGATGATTTGGGGCGGTTCCATAACAAGATATTCCTTTCTTCAAGTGGTTTCTTCGGTGAAGGAACGCTGGATTATCAAACCGCTGCGTTCAAGTCGGACCAGTTCATGTTTTATCTTGATTCAGTCACCGCCATCACAAATCAGTTCAAGATGGTGCCGCGAGAGGATGGAATGGGCTTTCCTATGGCCTCAGCCGATGCCTTGCGGCTGAAATGGGACGTCCTCAAACCTGAATTGACCACGGAGACTATCGGCAGGCCCATCTGTATGTACGGCGACACCTATTTCTCGGGTAAAACTACCCTTTCGCCTGATGGTTACTCAGCTGACGGTAAGATGCGCTTCGGCCTGACCGAGTTCGATTCCGACCATTTTGCCTTGGATGCCAAGACTTTTGTGGCTGATTCGGCCAAATTCCTTCTTTATTCCGCCGACACAACCAACATTGCTTTCGCTGCGACCAACTATCGCGCCAATGTCGACTTCGATGCGCAGAAGGTGAAGTACGATTATCTCAATCAAAACAGTAACCTGGACTTCCCAATGAATCAGTACATCTGTTCCTTGAAGGAAGCCGAATGGGATATGGCCACCAACAGCCTGCATCTTTACAATCCGGTGGAGAGCTTTGGCGATTATGCCACAGCGACGACATACGAGGAATTGCTGGCGGTGCACAACAACGCTTCCAAGTTCATTTCGCTTGTGCCTGAGCAGGACTCGTTGCAGTTCTACAGCATGAGTGCGGAATACGACATGACCAACTATGTGATCCACGCCCATGATGTGAAGATTATCCGGGTGGCGGATGCAGCCGTGTTCCCATACATGCATGATGTGGATATCAATGCGGAGTCAAAGCTTGAACCGGTGAATGGCGATCTTCTGGCTGACACGATCAACGGTTACCACCTTTATAAAAACGCTGTCGTGAACATCCATGGCAGAAACTATTACGATGCGCAAGGCGTTTGGGATTATGTTAATGCCGAAGGTGTCAGCACCCCAATACAGGTGGATACCATCGTTCCATTGAATGGTGTCACCCACGGTTATGCACATATTGCCGATATTGCTGATTTCAAGCTGAACACGCAGTTCGGTTTCCAAGGTCGCTTGACGCTGGATGCCTCTGAAAAACTGGGTTATTACGACGGCAAGTTCGCTATGTTGGCTTTTGAAGAGGTCGCGCCCATCGTTGTACAAGTTCTTGATTCCGTCTCTGAGCCTTTGGAAGGGCTGATGGATACGACCAATATGGAGGAACCGCTCATCCTTGATGATTTCAACCCAATGGCAGGTCTTGAAGAGACGGCGCAAGAAACCATTGCTGCACTCAACCACTGGTATGTCTCGGCTGCCCGCATTGATCCCGCCTCGATACGCATTCCCATCGACATGGAACGAATTCGTGAAGCGGAGCCTAGGATGACTAACGGCCTCTATTATGAATTGGCCATCGATGGAGGCTATTTCGGCTCTTTCCTCACGCCAAAAGAAGGGAGGAAAGAACTTGATGAGACGGCACCTGCCAATGGAATCTTGTGGTTTGACGCCGATAGCCTGCGTTTTGTGGTGACCGACGAAACTCAGTATGATTCCTATGTTGACTTGAACTCACGCGGTGTTGTCAGCGGTGAGGGTAGCTTCGGTTTGGGCATCGACACGCCTTTGGCCAAGTTTGTCGTTCACGGCAAATACACTCAATATCCCAATGACAGCCTGACACTTGAAGGACTCAATGTCTTCAATGCTCCTGTCTTCGATGACAAAGCCTTGGAGGCAATGGCTGAAGTTTTTGCGAATGTCGACGGTGCCTCCATCGATTTGACGGAAACGCCGTATCTACATTACTTCCGTTCCGAAAACGATGATGAGAAGACGGAGGAACGACAGAAAGCCATCGAGTTGGAAGGCTATCCGCAAATGGAGTCATCTGATTTCTATGCCAATACTATCGTGATTCCTGATTTAAAGATGGTGTGGAACGACCAACTCCATGCTTTCGTTTCGGTGGGGAAGATCGGATTGGGTAACTTTGGCAGTCACATTGTGAACAAGTATGTCGACGGATGTGTGGTCTTTGACCGCCGACTGGGCAACATCACTTACTTCTTCCAGGATGACATGTTCCAGACCTATATCAATTACAACAGTGGCGATGGACAGTTCCAGGTACATTGCACCTTCTCCGACATCAATCAGAGACTGGCCGACACAAAGGAGAAATATCGTACCCGTACCAAGGATGACAAGCGTTTCCAATATGTTGCGGTGCCCTATGAGTCGATGCTTGACTTCCTCAACCGTCTGAAATATGCAGGACTGAATATTGGAGGTTTTTAAAAATTGAGAATTTTTTTCGATAAAAAGTCCTTCATGTTTCAAATATTTGTACTTTTACAACTTCAAATTTGCATGAATATAAAACACATAACGCAATGAAATTCATAGTATCAAGTTTAAAGCTTTTAAAGAGCCTGCAAGCCTTGAGCGGTGTCATTGGCTCAAAGAACACTTTGCCTATTCTGGATGATTTCCTGTTCCATCTGGACGAGAACCAGCTGAAAATTACTTCATCGGACCTTGACGTGACCATGACAGTCAGCCTTGTCCCTGATATGGTTGAAGGCACAGGTGAGGTGACCATTCCCGCACGTTTGCTGCTTGAAATCATGAAGAATTTCCCCGATGTGCCGATTACGATCGCTGTCGACAACAATACCCTTGCTGTCGAGCTGATTGCCGGTGATGGCCGATACAAGCTGGCGGGTCACAAGAGCGATGAGTTCCCACAACTGCCGGTGATGGCGGACACTTCGGTTTGGGAGATTCCCGCTGATGTGTTGGCTAAGGGTTTTGAGAAGACCGTATTCGCCACGGGTATGGATGAGATTCGTCCCATCATGTCGGGCGTGTTGATGGAGATGACGGAGAACTATCTCACTTTCGTCGCCACCGATGCCCACAAGCTGGTACGTTACAGAAGAATGGATGTCAAGTCGGAGAATGTGGCTTCATTCATCATGCCAAAGAAACCCATCAACCAGCTGAAGAACATCCTTGCCACCTTGGCCGATGAGCCCGTGCGTGTGGAGTTCAACAAGACGAATGCTTCGTTTGTCTTCGGCGATTATATGTTGATTTGTCGACTCATCGAGGGCCGTTATCCCAACTATGAGGCCGTCATTCCGAAGCAGAATCCCAACCAGCTGACCATCGACCGCCAGACCTTCCTTGCGGCTATCCGTCGTGTGGCTGTGTTCTCGAGCAAAGCCACCCACCAGGTGCGTTTCCGCATTACGGGACAGGAGATCATGCTGACGGCTGAGGACATCGACTTCTACAACGAAGCCAAGGAACGCCTCGCATGCAGCTACACGGGCGACGACATGGAAATCGGGTTCAACTCTCGTTTCTTCCAAGAGATGCTGGGCAACTTCGATTCTGAGGAAGTGAAGCTGGAGATGTCGGCACCCAACCGCGCGGGTATCCTTACCCCTGTGGGCAACGAGAACGAGTCGGAAGACCTTCTTATGTTGCTCATGCCGGTGATGCTGAACTGATCCGTAACGGCAAGAAAAGAAGAAGCCCGCCGAAGCAATTCAGCGGGCTTTCTTGTTAGTTGGTGTAAAGGGCTTATTTGACAGGTGTCAGTCGCACCATCAGTACACCATGTGAAGGAATGCTTGAAGCCACATTCTTAGCCGTTGACTTGGCGATGGACTTGTGTTGCCAGAGGTCATAGACGCTGAAGTTGCCTCCTGCTTTGCGCAGTTCGGGGATGTCGCTCCAATTAAAGTTGAGGTTCCAGGCATCTTCACCACGGTTGAAGAAACAAACAGCCCATTCCTCGTTGGCCAGTTGCTTCACCCAAATCTGGCGGTCACCCATGGCGACAGAGAGATGCGCTTGGATGCCGAGCGGGTCTTGGTCGATGGCGATGACATCCTTGTTGGTGAGGATGCGTCTGGTGTCGTCGCTCATGTTGTTGAGGTCGTTGCCAGCCATCAGCGGCGCGGCCAGCATGCACCACATGGAGAAATGACTCTGGTCTTCGATGGTTGTCATACCGCCATTGCCGACCTCCAGCATGTCAGGGTCATTCCAGTGGCCGGGACCGTTGTATGGATAAAGGTCTTGCACCAAGTCGATGATGTTGACCATGCCATGTCCGCCCCAGTCTTCTTTGCCGTCCCACATGTTGATGATGTCGCCCGTGGCTCTCCAGAGATGACCAATGCCTTGCGCCCATTCCCAGGGCTTGGTGCTGCCCCATTCACAAATGCTGAACACGATGGGACGGCCAGCCTCTTTCAGGGCTTCGCGCATGATGGTGTAGGCGGTCTTGGAGTTCGTGTTTCGGTTGTTGCAGAAGTCGTACTTCAGGTAGTCGACACCGTTGCGGGCATAATAGATGGCATCTTGGTATTCGTGTCCCATACTGCCTGGACGACCAGCGCAGGTATAGGCACCCACGCAAGAGTAAAGTCCAAACTTCAGCCCTTTGGAGTGGATGTAGTCGGCCACATACTTCATGCCGTGCGGGAAACGCTCAGGGTCGCAAACGATGTTGCCGTCAGCATCGCGGTCTATCTGCCAGCAGTCATCAACGACGATATATTCATAACCAGCATCTTTCATGCCCGAGGCGATCATGGCATCGGCGGCTTCCATCAGCAGTTGCTCACTTACGTTGCAGCCGAACTTGTTCCAGCTGTTCCATCCCATAGGCGGGGTAGGGCATAAGGCTTCAAATGACTCTTGTGTGAGGGGCTGAGGTTTCGGCTTTTGCGCTGTGGCAGAGACAGCCAACAGCAACAATGCGAGGAAAAACAATGTCTTTTTCATAACAGGTCGATTTGATATTATTTCACCTCAACGGTTGTGTTGCCCACAACAGTCATAGGAATGGTCATGCCTTGCTCGTTGATGGTCATAGAGATGTTGCTCTTTATGCTGCTGTTCATCACGATGCCAGTTTGAGGATTGAAGCTTGCCGTGCCTTCGTATGTGCCGCTGGTTTCATTCGTGCCTTCAACGGTGCCATTGATGCTTACGTCAACACTCTTCTTCGAGACGGCAGTGACCGTATAGGTCATATTGGCGTTGATCTCAATGCCTCCGGCATCTTGGGTCTTGGTGAAAGTCCATGAGCTACCCACGCTCACTTCCTTTTCGGGGAGTTCGTTGATGACAGCGCCAAGTTGGTTCTTTTCTATAGAAAGGGTGTCGATGATTTTGCCCATCAGGTCATATTTGACAGATTCAGGCTTGTTGATGGCTTCATCTATTTCTTTTGTCTGAGCTGCCAGTAAGGGACTGGTCTTCTCAGGATGTTCGGAGTCATATTCAAGCTTCATGCCCATTTGGGAGATGGTCAGTTTCATGGCCTCGATCTGGGTTTCAAAGGTTGATTCTGTGTCAGTGACCTCTTTTGCAGTGAAGGACTGTCTTGTCTCTGTGGTTTGCGACCTGTTCATGGTTTGCCCTTGCACTTCCATCATAATCATCATGTTCGCTTTTGTGGTGATGGTGTAGGTCTTGCCTTGTTGAGGACGAAGCCTAAGCGTGATGCCGTCTTTGGCCATGAATGATAGGGTTGCCAATGCTACAAGAACGAGCATTGCAGGAGCGATTTTTCTGATAGTTTTTTTCATATTATTAGGTTTTGTTTTAAATAGTAGAGACGGTGCATGCACCGTCTCTACAAATAGTTTATGATATTGATTTACAGTTTCGGACCAGCAGCCACAAGTGCCTTGCCTGCTGCGTTGGTCGTGAACTTCTCGAAGTTATTGATGAAGCGCGAGGATAGGTCTTTGGCTTTCTCTTCCCATGCGTTCTTGTCGGCGTAAGTGTCGCGCGGGTCGAGGATGTTCGGGTCGACGCCAGGCAGTGCGGTCGGCACTTCGAAGTTGAAGTACGGGATCATCTTGGTCGGAGCCTTCTCGATGCTGCCATCCAGGATGGCGTCGATGATGCCACGCGTATCCTTAATGGAGATGCGCTTGCCCGTGCCGTTCCAGCCGGTGTTCACCAAGTAAGCCTTTGCACCGCTCTTTTCCATTCGTTTCACTAGTTCCTCGGCGTATTTGGTTGGGTGCAGTTCGAGGAAGGCTTGGCCGAAGCAGGCGCTGAAGGTGGGCGTAGGCTCGGTGATGCCGCGCTCGGTACCAGCCAACTTGGCGGTGAAGCCGCTCAGGAAGTAGTACTTGCACTGCTCGGGTGTCAGGATGCTGACAGGAGGCAGCACACCGAAGGCATCGGCGCTGAGGAAGATGACGTTCTTGGCGGCAGGACCCGATGAGATGGGACGCACGTTCTTCACGATCTTCTCAATGTGCTCGATGGGATAGCTGACGCGGGTGTTCTCGGTCACGCTCTTGTCCTTGAAGTCGATTTTGCCGTTGGCGTCCACGGTGACGTTCTCCAATAGGGCGTTGCGCTTGATGGCGTTGTAGATGTCGGGCTCGCTTTCCTTGTCGAGGTTGATGACCTTGGCATAGCAGCCGCCTTCGAAGTTGACCACGCCTTCGTCATCCCAGC
>JAEEGJ010009145.1_pt1 | contig 26761 bp, 24 predicted proteins | sample 8958761 | NCBI WGS metagenome assembly JAEEGJ01 (sample SAMN16246546, study PRJNA631951) | gut metagenome | biome: gut microbiome; feature: rumen; material: RS-attached | host: Bos | place: Iran: Karaj | collected 2018-10 | reverse complement strand
CAGGCTCGAAGTACTGATACTCCCCATAGAGCGCGTATTTGAAAAGCTGCCGAAGCTGAGACTGGGCGAGGCTCAGACAAGAATGTACAGAAACGGCGTAAAGCTCGACATATCAAGGCTGCGCGGCATACGCAGCGGCGCCGAGCAGTACGGAGTCTACGGCTATGACGGAGGCTTCATCGGTACTGCTTTCGCCGACTTTGACAGCGGCGAGCTCCGCATCGGAAAGAATTTAGGGTGACGGCATGGACAATAAAAGAACAGCCGTTGCTTTAGGACTTTTTGACGGCGTACACCTCGGTCACCGCGCTGTGCTGGGAGCTGCCTGTGCGCAGAAAAAGCAGGGGCTCATACCCTGCGCATTTACCTTTCCGCCCGAAAGCACGGCAAAAAAGGGCGCGGCAGGCTACATCTACAGCGAGAGCGAAAAGCGTCTGCTGCTTTGCAGCGACTGCGGCGTCGAGCGTGTTGTGTCGCCGAGATTTGAGGACATATGCGGCATGGACGGCGATAGCTTCGCAGGAGAGATACTCCGCGGAGAGATGAACGCCGCCTTTGTGTGCTGCGGCAGGGACTTCCGCTTCGGCAGAGGCGCCTCCTGCGGCACGGACGAGCTGCGCAGCTTCGGCGAAAGGTACGGCTTCACGGTGCAGACCGTTGACGACGTATTCTGTGACGGCGAGAGAGTATCCTCAACAGCCGTGAGACAGCTTCTCACAGAGGGAGAGCTTGACCGTGCAAACGCTATGCTCGGAAAGAATTACATCATAGCAAAGGAAGTAACACGGGGCGCTCAGCTTGGGCGCACTATCGGCTTCCCCACGGCAAACCAGCTTTTCGGCGAGGGACAGCTTGTGCCGAAGTACGGCGTGTACGCCTCAAAAGCTCATGTAAACGGAAAGACCTATCCGTCCATAACGGATATCGGCATGAAGCCCACCGTGAAATACGGCGGCGCACCTCTTGCCGAGACATATATACACGGATTTTCCGGATACCTTTACGGAAGTCCGCTGACGGTAGAGCTGTGCGGCTTTATCCGTCCCGAGATGAAATTCGGCTCATTGGACGAGCTGAAGGGGCAGATAAAAGCTGATATAGTCTCCGCCCTGAATATATTGTAAAAAATTCGCTCTGCTTTCACTGTGCTATCACATAGAAGTATTAACATAGTAAAGGTGCGAATACGCGGCAGTATCTGCCGCACATATAATAAGGAGGGTAAAACCCAATGATAGAGGTCAGGAACCTTACCAAATATTACGGCGAAAAAATAGCCGTAGACAATATAAGCTTCAAGGTCGAAAAGGGTGAGATACTCGGCTTCCTCGGACCAAACGGTGCAGGAAAGTCCACGACCATGAACATTCTGACGGGATACATCTCGTCCTCTCTGGGCGATGTGTACATCGACGGCGTGAATATCCTTGACGATCCCAAGAAAGCAAAGGCAAACATCGGATATCTTCCCGAGATACCGCCGCTTTACGTTGATATGACAGTCGAGGCTTATCTCGGCTTCGTATACGACATGAAGAAGTGCAAGCTGCCCCGAAAGGCACACCTCAAGGACGTTTGCAGCCTCTGCAAGATAGAGGACGTAAGAGGAAGAATAATCAAGAACCTTTCAAAAGGTTACAGACAGAGAGTAGGTCTTGCACAGGCGCTCATCAACAATCCGCCCGTGCTCATTCTCGACGAGCCTACAGTAGGTCTCGATCCTAATCAGATAATCGAGATAAGATCACTCATCAAGAAGCTGGGCAAGAAGCACACAGTTATCCTTTCTTCCCATATTCTTCCCGAGATACAGGCTGTCTGCGACAGGATAATCATCATCAACAAGGGAACTGTTGCTGCTGACGGAACTGCCGACGAGATAGCACAGAACATCACCAACGAGCACAAGATGACGCTTCGTGTCGAAGGTCCTACACATACCGCAGACGACAAGCGCCTTATCGCAGACGCTATAAAGGCTCTTGACGGCGTAAAGTACGTCCGCGCAGATATGGAGCGCGAAAAGGGCATATACGATTACGATATCGAGACCGACGGCAAGACCGACGTCCGCCGCGCACTCAATAAGCTCTGTGCAGACAACGGCTGGAATATACTCATGCTCCAGCTCTCAGACCTCACACTGGAGGACATCTTCCTCAAGATAACAATGGGCGAGGGAATAGACAAGACCGACGACAAGAAAGGCAAGCCCAAGCCCAAGATAGAGATAAAGACCACTGCAAGCGGCAAGCTCAGAGCCGTTCAGGAGGACGACGAGGAAGAAGAAAAGCTCCCTTCTGCCGCAGATAATGAAGAAAACAACGGAGGTGAGGAATAATGCTGGCTATTTACAGGCGCGAAATGGGCGCATTCTTTACGTCGGGCGTAGCATATGTATTTCTTGCTGTGTTCTGGCTTGTATCGGGCATATTCTTCTATAACGGAGTCATCGCCAGCGGACTGGCAGATACTTCAAGTATGTTCAGTTCAATGTTCTATATCGTAATGTTCCTTATCCCTGTGCTGACCATGAAGCTGCTCAGCGAGGAAAAGAAGAACAAGACCGACCAGGGACTTCTCACAGCTCCCATAAGTCTGTGGGACATAGTTCTCGGCAAATATTTCGCAGCGCTTACACTGTTCGTTATTGCCGAGTCTATCATATTCGTATACGCATTCATCATCAACTATCTCGGTGACGTGGTATGGCAGACGCTCCTCGGAAACTATTTCGCAATGCTCTTCCTTGGCGCAGCCTTTATCGCAGTAGGACTTTTCATCTCCTCACTTACCGAGAACCAGATGGCGTCGGCAGTTGTCAGCCTTGTGGCTATATTCGTTATCTACCTCTCCGAGAGTCTGGTAGCGGATATGGAGAACGGCAACTTAGTAAAGAGAGTGATATTCAAGGCAGTTTCATCAATAGCCTTCTATTCGAGATACATTGAATTTACCAAAGGAGTATTCAGTCTCCCGAGTGTAGTATTCTTTATCAGCACAGCCTTCCTCTTCAACTTCTTCACCGTTAAGGTGCTTGAGAAGAGACGTTGGAGCTGATTTTCAGAAAGGAAGGTTTTGATACAGATGAGTAAAAAAGAATTAGACAAGGATAAAGACCTGACAAATAAATACGCTCCCGATGAGCTCGTTACCGTAGAGGAAGAGACACCTGAGGAAGAAAAGAAGCACGACTCAAAGTTCCTCAGAAAGCTGAAATACGGCTCAATGTTCTATATCGTCATCGCTCTGGTCGTAGCTATCGTGGTAGTATTGAACATCATGGTAGGCTTTATCGGAAAGCGTTCGCCCATGAAGATAGACCTTACTCCCGACGACAGATTCGAGCTCAGCGACGAATCGATAGAGGCTGTAAAGAATATCAACAAGGACGTTACCATAACAGTTACCGCGAAGAGAGACTATTTTGACGCACTTGCAAATTACTGGCGCGGACAGACAGGCTATGATACTCCATTTGAGCTTATCCCCGAGCTTCTCGACAAGTATTCAGTATACGCAAAGCAGGGCAATGGCAGCATTGACGTAAGATACGTTGATATGGACGTCGATCCCGATATCATCAACCAGTACAAGAAGTACTACAACGGCGATATCGAGCGCGGCAGCATTATCGTATCATCAGGCGACAGAGTAAGGGTTATCAGCAATACGGACGTTATGAACATGATAGCTCCCGACCAGTATACAGCTCAGACCACAGGCGAGTACAAGTTCAAGTTCACAGGCGAGAGCACTATCACATCGGCTATCACAAACATATGTGACGCTCACCCCGTAAAAACAGCCTTTGCAATGACAATGAACGGCGCTTCAATGTTTGACGCACAGAGCTACGGCAGCGCAGTAAACGCATTTGAGAACGAGCTCCTTGCAAAGAACGGCTATGACTGTACAGACGTTGATATCGCTCTTGACGATATAAAGCCCGAGGACTACGACATGGCAGTTATTTTCGCTCCGTCGGTAGACTTCTCCGAGGACATCATCAAGAAGCTCAGCGACTTCCTCTACAACGGCGGAAAGTACGACAGGAACCTTATCTACGTTCCCGATGTTTCAAAGACCAATCTCCCCAATATTGAAGCATTTCTTGCTGACTGGAACATCAAGGTAGAGAACGAGATAATCTGTGACGACCAGTATAATATCGGCGCAGCCTATGCTATCGTACTTAAAGTAAGCGACAGCGAGGCAGTGGGAACTCTTCCGAATGATAAGCTCCCGATCGTGTCACCTTATACAAGAACACTCACAGAGATAACCAAGAACAACGGCAACATCGTAAAGAGCATCATCAGCTCCTATGACGAGGCATACACAGTAAGCATTACCGATAAGAATGCAGAGGTAGGCGAAAAGGGCGAAAAATCAGCAGTTATGCTCTCACAGAAGCAGACCTCAGAGGACTTCAATGTCTATACCAGCAGCGTTCTCGCACTGGGAAGCCCTGATATGCTGGACAGCCGCTATATCAGCCTGAACACCACATATAACAACGCAAATGTTGTTATAAGCGCAATAAATCAGATAGCAGGCAAGGAAAACAGCACTGTTATCCTTGACAAGTCACTTCAGTATTCGGCAATATCGCCTTCTACCGATCAGGCAAAGTTCATACAGATATTAGTATGCTGGGTTATCCCATTCATCATCGCTGCGATCGGCATAACTGTACTGTTAAGGAGAAGAAACAAATGAAAAAACAAGCTAAGGGCATTATCGCGCTCAGCGCTGTGCTTGCAGCTATGCTGGGCGGCGGATTCGCCTATATGAAGCTTAACCCGAGCGAAACAGAAAGACACAGAGGCGGCAGCTCTTCGTCTGCCCCCGAGCTTCTTGCCACACAGGCAGCCGGACAGGGCACCGTCCTTGTCAGCGACGGCACCGAGAACGCTGTAGTAAAGAGCGTTGCTGTAAAGAACAGCAGCGGCGAGCTCAATGTCATAATGAAGAGCGCCCCCGACAAGGAGAACAATACAGGAGCCGTCTATACTCTTGACGGCTATACCGACCTTGACGTAAATACCGCAATGGTAGGTACACTTGCAAACAACGCAAACGGTATGCAGGCTCAGTCACTTGTGGCTGAGGGCTGCACCGACCTTGCAAAATACGGACTTGCTTCTCCGTCAGCTGAGGTAGAGCTCACCTATGAATCAGGAACTAAGGTAAAGTTCCTCGTAGGCGATGCAGCTCCGTCAAGCGACATCACCTACTTAATGGTAGATGACGGACGCAATGACGTTTACACGGTAAACACCTCAACTGTCGCAAACTACAAAAACAGCAGCAAGGATTTTATAGAAAAGACCATTCTTGCAAAGCCCTCAGAAGATGAAATGCCAAACGTAGAAAGCCTCAGGATAGAGCGTGAGGACATCGACTATGATATTTTCATCAAGTATGACAAAGATAAGGCAGACGCCCACGCAGGCGGCACTTCATCGCCTCACAAGCTCGTAGAGCCGACAGACAGCTATCTCACAGTAGAAAAGGCAACTGATATCATATCGGGAATGTTCGGACTTTACGCTTCGGATATCCGCACACTGCATTGTACAGAGACTGATATTGCAGAGGCAGGACTTGACAAGCCCTTCTGCAAGGTCACTATGGACTGCGACGACGGAAAGAGCCATGTACTGCTTCTCGGCAAGGTATTTGCCGGTGAGGACGGCGGCAGATGTGCATACGGTATGCTCGAGGGCGGCAAGGTAATATACATTATTGACGAGAGCAGTGCAAAGTGGCTGACAGTTACTCCAAGCGATATCTGCTCAAGAATAATGATAGCGTCATACGTATGGAACATCACCGAGCTCAGTGTAAACGGCGGCGGTGAGAGCGCAGAGTTCAGGATAGAACCCAAGGACAAGGATAATTTCCCCGACAGCCCCAAGTCTGAGGACTTCAATGTCACAAATAACGGCAAGGAGTTCGATGCCGAGCGCTACAGACTGTTCTATTCATTCCTCATAAGCGCCAACGCCGAGGAATTTGCACTTGACGCACCTGTACCGAGCGGCGAGCCCGAGGTATCGGTAACTATCAAGGACGAGCAGATGGGCAGGACTATGAAATACGACTTCTATGAGGATACATTCATGCGCTCGCTGATAGTAATAGACGGCAAGAGCAAGTATTACTGCACAAAGTCTTATGTGGACACTCTCAAGGAGAACATCAAGCGCATAAGCACAGGAGAGGATTACATCACAACATGGTAAGAGCGAAGCCGCTTTCACCCAAGCATGACAGGAATATAAGGAGGTATTATGATGAGCGAGAAATTCAACACTTATAAGGGCTATCCGCTGGTAAGGAACGGCAAGGATATATACTACGGATATATGCAGGATCCGTATGTAATTTACATTACTATCCTTGAGACCAAAGAGGAAAACGGCGAGCAGGTCACCTCAAAGGTAAGGATAGTTCAGATGGACACAAACGAGCCCAACCCCCTGAAGGCATTTGTCAAGAATGCAGAGCGCGAGTGCGGACTTTACGAAGCACTTGATTTTGCGAATGTATGGCTTGAAAAGGCACTGAAAAGCTAAGAGAGCAGCCGCCCGCACGGGCGGCTGTTTTAATTCGGAATTGATCCATGACGATATATATGTAGGGGCGCACATTGTGCGCCCGTATCGGTATACACGGCTATTTTCGGGCGAACACTGTTCGCCCCTACACATTCAAATCTGTCCGCGCAAGCGGACACAGCAATTCCGCATTCCGAATTTTAAAGGCGGATAATATCCGCCCCTACACTATGCACTAATCACTGACCACTAATCACTGATAACTCCGCCGCCTTGATTTTTCGCAAAATATATGATAGAATTATAACAACACTTAAACAGCCAATGGGGTGAGACTATGAACAAGATACTGCTCGTTGAGGACGACGAAACACTAAACGCCAATATAAAGCTTTCCCTTGAGACCGAGGGCTACAGCGTCATTGCTGTGCGCACAGTTGCTGCGGCAGAAGCCGCGGCTGCCGATGCAGACCTCATTATCCTTGATGTTACCCTGCCCGACGGCAGCGGCGTAGACCTTTGCAGGCAGCTCCGCAAAACAATGGAAACTCCCGTTATATTCCTGACCTCCTGTGACGACGAAGCCGATATCGTCCGCGGACTTGACAGCGGCGGCGACGACTACATCACCAAGCCTTTCCGTCTGCGCGAGCTCTTTTCACGTATCCGTGCAAATCTCCGCCGCATACCCGAAGTCCCCGAAATAGAGCTTACCGCATTGGAGCAGAAGCTTCTAAGCTACCTTATGCTAAACCGCGGACGCTACCTCACAAGGGAGCAGATACTCGCCTATTTATGGGACTCAAAGGGCGAATTTGTCAACGATAATACCCTTTCGGTGAACATCAGCCGACTCCGCGAAAAGCTCAGCAAGGCGCACAACTGCGGCACCATAGTCACCAAGAGAGGAATGGGCTATAAATGGACAGAACAGACCGATTCATAAACAACCGCGCCCCGAAAAAGCTGCTGCTGATATTCCTCTTTCTGCTGGCTGTATCGGCTTGTGCTGCGTTTTTCATATCGGGCAAGTGCGCGGACGTCATAGTGCGCCAGCAGATACGCTCCGAGCTTTCCGTGACAGGCGGCGGCAAATTCACTGATTTTCCCGATGACGATTCCATATCGGCAGGGGAGGAGCGGCTGAAAAAGTACAGTATCGACAGGAACATCTCTCCTCGTATGATGAAGAGCTACGGCTCTGTCCGCAGGGTGATATTCTATCCCGTATTCGGACTTCTTGCCCTGATATCGGCGATATGGTACTTCATATCTCTCCGCGAGCTCATGGCGATATACCGCGACTTGGAGGATCTCCGCAATGAATGTATAAAAGCCGCAGAGAGCTCCGAAAATGCCGTTATTACCCTGTACGGCGAGGACTTGGGCTCAGTCCACAGGATATCCGACGCCGTGGAAATGCTGGTGGACAGACTTAACAGCACAAAATTCAATCTCAGCAGTGAGCAGCGCTATCTCCGCATTTTTCTCACCGACCTTTCTCACCAGATAAAGACCTCCCTTGCGGTAGTCCGCCTCAATACGGATATGCTGACGGAGCTCGGCGACCTGTCCGAGGAGCGCCGCGAGAAGCTTTCCGACGAGATACAGCTGAACCTTGACGGCATGGAGCGCCTTGTCATAGAAGCTATAAAATTCGCAAAGCTTGAAGCCGACGCCGTTGAATATGATATGCAGGAGAGCGACCTCTCCGCGGTATGTCAGCTTGCCATAAAGCGCATATCGCCCCTTCTCCGCAAGAAAAATATCACCGTAAAAACACAGCTCCCCGAGAATATCACCATGCTCTGCGACAAGAGCTGGCTCTGCGAGGCTGTGGAGAACATACTGAAAAACTCCGCCGACCACTCGGGCTGTACCGAGGTATTCGCCGAGGTCATGGACGATCCCGTTATGGCAAAAATCGTCCTTACAGACAACGGCAGGGGCATACCGCAGGAGGATATCCCCAAGCTTTTCGAGCGCTTTTCGTCCAAGTCCAGCGATACTACCATGTACAGCTCGGGACTGGGAATGTCCATATCACAGAAGATAGTCCGCGGACACGGCGGCGATATACTGGTGTATTCCGAGCCTGACAAGGGCACACGATTTGAATTTGTATTCTTGAAATAACGAGGAATTTTTATGCCGACAACACTTTTCACCGAAATAGAATACTTAAAGGGCGTGGGAAAGGCTCGCGGCGAGAAATACCGCAAGCTTGGCGTAACTACGCCCTATGAGCTCATATATCATATCCCTCGGGACTATCTTGACTTCCGCACACACGTACCCGTAGCGCAGGCAGTCCTCGGGGACTACAACGTCTTGAAGCTTACCATATTCAGAAAAATGCCGCCCCAGCGCATAAAGGGCGGACTTGTCATCTGCAAAGCCGCCGCCTCCGACGGCACAGACGATATCCTTATTGTGGTCTACAACAACGTCTACTATTTTCAGGCGCTGAAAGAGGGCGAGACCTACTATATGTACGGCAAGGTGTCGGGCAATTTCCTCCGCAAGGAGATAAGCTCCCCCATATACATCAAGGCGTCCGAGCAGGTGCTCATACAGCCCATATATCGCCTTACGCAGGGACTCTCCGTGACTATGGTCCGCACCAATATGCGGCAGGCTCTTGAGATAATGCGCAGTGAGCCCTTTGAGACCTTATCCGACGATATACTGCGGAAATACGACCTTGCCCCCCTCATGTGGTCGCTGGAGAATATCCACTTCCCCGAGAGCGAGCTTGCCGCGGAGACTGCGCGTCGCAGACTTGCCTTTGACGAGCTTCTGAAGCTCCAGCTTGGTATGTCGGTGATGAAGTCCCGAAGCCGCAACAATACCGCCTACAAAATGGACTTAGCCGTGAATGTAAAGGACTTCACCGAGGGACTGCCCTTTGAGCTTACCGACGACCAGAAAAAGGCAGTTGACGAGATAGTTTCCGACCTCTGCCGCGACGTCCCCATGAACCGACTTTTGCAGGGCGACGTAGGCAGCGGCAAGACCGCTGTTGCGGCGGCAGCCTGCTATTTTACGGCAAAGAACGGCATACAGTCTGCGCTTATGGCTCCCACGGAGATACTTGCGGCACAGCATTACCGAACCCTCAGCGACTTCCTTGAACCCTTCGGCGTTAAGGTCTGCCTGCTGACGGGCTCAATGACCGCAAAGAAAAAAGCGGCTGTCCGCGAGGACATAGCCGCAGGAAATATCGACGTAATCGTGGGCACTCACGCCATTATCCAGAAGGACGTGGAGTATAAAGCACTCGGACTTGTCATCACCGACGAGCAGCATCGCTTCGGCGTTGCACAGAGGGCAGCCCTTGCTGAAAAAGGCGACGCTCCCCACAAGCTCGTCATGTCTGCAACTCCAATACCGAGGACACTCGCCCTTATTATCTACGGAGACCTCGATATATCGGCAATAACTCAGCTTCCCAAGGGCAGAAAGCCCGTCAGGACCTATGCGGTCACGGGCAAGCTCCGCAGCCGTGCATTCGGCTTTGTACGGGAGCGCCTTGACGAGGGACGTCAGGCGTATGTGGTCTGCCCCATGATAGAGGAGAGCGAAAGCGAGCTTTTCGCGGTAAAGACCTACGCCGAGAACGCCGCAAAGGGCGATCTAAAGGGCTATACCACGGCGCTTCTCCACGGAAAGATGAGAGCCGCCGAAAAGGACAAGGTCATGGAGAAATTCCGTGACGGCGAGATACAGGTGCTTATCTGCACCACCGTTGTTGAAGTGGGAGTCGACGTTCCAAATGCGGCAGTCATGGTCATAGAAAACGCCGAGCGCTTCGGACTGTCCCAGCTTCATCAGCTCCGCGGACGAGTAGGCAGAGGCAGCTTTGAAAGCAGCTGCATACTCATCACCGACAATACTGCCGAGGACTGCGTGAAGCGAATGAAGATAATGTCCTCGACTACAGACGGCTTTAAGATAAGCGAGGAGGACCTGAAAATGCGCGGTCCGGGAGACTTCTTCGGCAGCGCACAGCACGGACTTCCGCCGCTGAAAATAGCGGATATCGCCTGCAACATGGAGCTTATGAACCGCGCCCAGAACTGTGCAAGGGAGCTCCTCACCGACGATCCGCTCCTTGAAAAGCCGCAGAATAAAGCGCTGAAAATGGACGTAATGCGCCTTTTCAGCAAGGATATAATCGGATAGATATGCAGGGGCGCACAGTGTGCGCCCGAAATTTTTGAAATATCCGTTTTGTAGGGGCTGCCTTCGGCAGTCCGCAGGTTTTGCATTTAGCTTATTCTTGCAGCACGTCTTGTCGCTTTTGAGAAAATATGGTATAATAAGGTGTCGGCTTCTTCCGTCAGGAAGGAGGTGGGCTTATGTTTTTTTACATATCATCTTTTGTTATTTCTGTCGCAGCAAGTGTAGCTGGTTACTACATTTGCAAGTGGCTTGACAGGAAGTAAGCCCGACAAAGCACAAAAAAATCCCGAGAGCGGCAACTCTCGGGATTTTCTTTTTTTGCGTGAGCTTATGCTCACATATCATCTTTTGTGGTTACATATATTATACCACGTTATATCCGTCTTGTCAATACTTACTCAACAGAAATGATATAGTAGTACACAGGCTGACCGCCGTTTACCAGCATTACCTCTATCTTGTCGCTGAGCTTGGACTGAATGAACTTCTGGAGCTCCTCGGCGTCCTCCTCGGGCACATCAGTGCCGTGGATAAGGGTAACATAGTTTACATCGCCCTTAGCCAGCTTCTTGACCAGCTTGTAGGTAGCCTTGTTTATGTCGCGCTCTGTGAACGAGAGCTTGCCGTTATCGAGAGCAAGTATCTCACCCTCTTTTATCTGATGACCTTCAAACTCGGAGTTCCTTGCCGCAAAGGTGATAAGACCTGTTGAGACCTTCTCGAAAGCCTTGGTCATAGCGATACGGTTCTCGGAGAGGCTGCTGTTGTCGTCGAAAGCCAGCATAGCCGCGATACCCTGCGGGATAGTCCTTGTCTGAAGCACGCAGACCTTTCTGTCGGTGAGCTTTACAGCCTGCTCAGCCGCCATGATTATGTTCTTGTTATTGGGGAGCACGAATACTGTATTCGCAGGAGTTTTCATAATAGCGCGGAGAATATCATCGGTAGAGGGGTTCATAGTCTGACCGCCCTTTACAACAACATCAGCGCCCAAGTCTGTGAACATAGCCTCCAGACCGTGACCTGCGGCAACAGCAACGAAGCCGAACTCCTTTTCAGGCTCTGCGGGAGTAAGTCCCTCCTTGGCAGCCTTAGCGTCCTTGACCTTGTTTTCGTGCTGGATACGCATATTCTCTATCTTCGGACGGGGATCGTTGATGAAGTGACCGAACTCCAGTCCCTTTGTGATAGCCTTACCGGGGTTATCGGTGTGAACGTGTACCTTGATTATCTTCTCGTCATCGACAACAACAACGCAGTCGCCGATAGTTTCCAGATAAGCGCGGAGCTTGAACACGTCTGGGCAGTTTTCTTCCTTTTCCAGCATGAACTCTGTGCAGTATGTAAACCTGATATCATCGTCATACTCGCTGACAGCAGTTCTGAAGGAATCGGACGAGCCCTCCTGAGCAGCAGGAGCTTCTGCGGACTCAGCTATCTTGCCGCCGTCGAAGACATCGGTCATAGCTCTGAATATGATACACAGACCTTTTCCGCCTGCGTCAACAACGCCTGCCTTTTTGAGCTGCGGCAGCATTTCTGTAGTTTTAGCAAGAGTAGTCTCCGAAGCGTCGCAGACCTCTTTCCAGAAAGTGACCTCGTCGTTTGTTTCTATAGCGATCTCCTTAGCCTTTGCAGCCGCCGCTTTGACTACAGTGAGGATAGTACCCTCAACAGGCTTCATAACAGCCTTGTAAGCGGCTTCGACGCCGAACTGCAAAGCGTCTGCGAAGTTCTCACAGCTTGCCTCGGTGCAGCCTGCCAGTCCCTTGGAAAAGCCTCTGAAAATAAGTGAAAGTATTACGCCCGAGTTTCCTCTTGCGCCTCTCAGAAATGCAGAAGCTGCCGTTGAAGCGACCTCAGATACGGGAGCCTTATCGTCAAGACGCTTGAGCTCGGCAACGGAATTGCCGATAGTCATTGACATATTGGTACCTGTATCGCCGTCGGGAACGGGGTATACATTCAGCTCATCGACCTCGCGCTTGCGGTTGCCGATAGTAACGGCAGCGGAGATAATGGCATCTCTGAGTAAAGAACCGTGTATCACAGTAAAAGTCCTCCAATTCTATATGCCTGAACGCTTAGGAGTTCAGGTCGTCAACATAAACGTTGACCTTATGTACGTTTATACCTGCAGCTTCCTCCACAGTGAAGCTGACCTTATGGGTAATGCTGTTTACGGCAGCAGTGATGTTGGTACCGTAGGTCACTTTGATATGCAGGTCGATGATAAGACCGCCGTCCTTGTCGGTGCGCAGACGAACGCCCTTGTTTTTTCTGAAAGCCTTGCCTGCGGTAAGAGCAGAAACAGCGGAACGGAAAGTGCTGACGTTGCTGACGTCTGCGACACCGAAGCAGTCAGAAACAGCGTGTTTAACGAGTTCGGTGAGATAATTTTCCGAAATAGTGATCTGTCCGATATGATTTTCAAAGCCTACCATGAGTCATCACTCCTTTTTGAAAAAATGCGGCACGAATGACCGCTATCTAAATAATTATAACACAGTTTGCATAGATTTACAATACCCCAAATGTGAAAATTTAAGTTATCGGAACTAAGAGCTAAGAATGTAGGGGACGGCGTCCTCGACGTCCCACGAATCACGCAACAATCAACATTAACCCAATTGTAAGGGTGAATATTATCTCTGCGCTGTAGGGGCGCACAGTGTGCGCCCGTGTAGATGTGCTGTAAGCGATGTACGATTATCGGAATTGATAATAGTGAGCGAGTTTACGAGCGGCAACGTGGCAAGGGTGCAGCGTCACGCTGCCGTGGCAAGGGTGCAGCGTTACGCTGCCGTGGCAAGGGGGCGCAGGCTCTGCGCTGTAGGGGCGCACAGTGTGCGCCCGAGCCCTTAGCCTTTAACCGTTAGCCTGTAGGGGCGGCGTTCCGCCGCCCGCATTAAAACATCGGACAATCGTGAACGGGCGCCGAAAAAACAAAGCCCCTCAACGAGGGGCTTTTGTTATGGAAGTTCAACAAATTGAAGATATCTGATTTATGCAAATAAACGAAATTAAAAATTAATTTTCTGAAATTCAACCTGTTTGCGTTGAAAAAAGTGCCTTTTGGGAGTATTTATGAAAGGACTTTTTTATTCTCGCCCGATGACTTCTTTCTCCACATCAGTACCATGCTAACAGCTCCCGCAGCGATTATCATAGGGAACACAGAGATTATCTGTCCCCAGAAGTCATTGGTGCGAAGCTCGAATTTATCGCCGTTTACATTATAGGTAAACGGCATAAGATTAGCGTTCAGGACCGTATCTATCAGCATATGGCACAGAGCCGCAGGATATACCGAGTTTGTGCGCTTGGTGAGCCATGTGAGAAAAGCCGACCAGAACACACACATCACTATCATGGCGATAAAGCCGCCGTATGGGAAAAAGTCATAATCCTTGCCGAAGTCATAGCCGTAAGCAAGGAGAGGACCGTGCCAGAGAGCCCATATTATACCCGTAACTATAACAGCCGCAGGCGCAGGCATGAGCTCCTCAAGCTTGGGAGTAAGATAGCCGCGCCAGCCAAGTTCTTCGCCGAAGCCGTGGACCGCCATTGCGAAGCCTGATACTATCGACAAAAGCAGCATAGCAACAGCCGAAGTGCCGTCACTAAGGGCAGCGCTATCGGTGATACTGCCGTTTTTCACAACGAAAAGATGAAGTAACAGTGCACTCACATATGGCAGGGCTATAGGATATAGCACAGCGAGCGCGTAGTATTTACCGCTGTTCCTTTTGCCGAAGCCGAGGAAAGAGTTATGGATGCCCTCTCTCGTCACTATCCTTGTGATGATAACAGCAATAGCAGGGTATAGCATAAGCGTATTTCCTGCCAGAACGCTGGTGAGACTGCCTTCCTTGTCGGAAAAAGCAAATTCGAGGATATACGCAGGCAAATATGCGAGTATGAGATATAAAGCTATACGGAGCAGAGTTTTCTTCTTATTTGGCATAGCTCTCAACTCCCTTCAGATACCATTTTACAGCAAGCCTGTAGGACAGATAATATATGGGTATCACCGCTAAAGTTATAATGCTGAACCACAGCGTCATGCGCTTTACCTTGTTCTCGTCAGCCAGTGCAGCAAGAAGTCTGTCAAAGAAGGTATCCATATCTGCAAAAGCCGATGTATCGCCGAAAAGCATATATGCGAAGAAGATAAAGGCAGCGATACCGATAATGATTATCTTCATGGACTTGCCTATTTTGCTGCCGAAACGCGCCATAAGGGGAAACTCTATAGCACGCATAGTAAGCTGTATATAGAAGAATCCGATGAAGATAACAGAGCCGTCAGCAAGCTCACTGCTTCCGTCTCTTGCAAAGCCGCAGCAGAGTATCAGCGCAGTTACCGTCAGCATTGAAAAGCACAGTGTAAACAGGTACTTTGCGCCTATCTGTCCCTTTATTCCTGTGGGAGTAGAAGCCACGAAATAAGCCCATTTCTTGCGCTCGTCGTCGTTGAATATGGAATCCTCACAGAATCCGCCGATAATAAAAGCCATGAACGCCATAAAAGCCCACAGCATTATGCTGATACCGCTTGTCAGGTCATCTTTCATTTCGGGATCGTGGAATAATAGGGCAAACATGAAAGGATAAAACATAGAACCGAGGAAAAAGAGAAGTATCTTCACCCAGTTAGTTCTGATAAGCTTATAAAGAAGTCCCGTCATCAGTAACGCCTCCTTTTGAGCTCTTTGATTCCCCAGAAATAGGTGATAATTACAATTCCTATCAGAATAAACGGACCTGCCCACAGGAAAATATCACGCCATTTTGTGAGATAGGGCATAGCGACTTTCATCATGCCTGCATCGCCTTTCATATCGGGGTAAAGCCTTGCAGCTTCCGCAGAGCAGAACTTTTCGAATTTATACGCTCCATAGATGATAGCTGCGGTCAGAGGTACGAAAAATATCATCGCAAAAGCAACGCCCCTGTTCTGGGTTTTCATTATTATCATATAGGGGATATCTATTATACACATAGAACCGTAAACAAACAGAATTACCAGTATATTCTTGATATGCTCAGTGCTTACAGGAACTTTTCCTGCTGCCGAGAATATGACCTCGGCAATAACTGCCAGCACAAATCCCAAAGCCAGAAGTATTGTGCGGAGTATCAGCTTTGACTGCATTATCTTCTTTTCGGGTACAGGCAGAGTATAGGAATAGAGCTGCCACCTTGATTTATAGTCCTTTTCGATGAGGTCATTGTGACCGTATGTACAGCCTGCCATACCGATAAGACCTGCATAGAGATACATCTGCGACAACAAGTAGTTACGGGTATCTGCGCTATCGTTGCTCTTAGCGAGATTTCCTGCATAGGTGCTGATTATTATCATGGTTATCATTACCACGAAGATAAAATAGATAAGAAGCATATACACCACAGGTTTGCGGCTGAGATAGAATTCACGATAGATAAGACCTTTCATTCATCTCCACTCCTTTTTGCTGCGGTTTACATAGAACAGCATTATGTCCTCAAGAGTTGCGGGATCTATGACCGCGCCCGAGTATTTGCGGCTGCATTCAGCCTTGTCGGACACCATTATCTCAGCTCCGAAATCATTGAGACGGGCGCTAACTATGTCCTCGGGAGCAATGTCCTTGTAGTCGTCCTTAGTGCATTTGAGTATTCCGTGGCTGTAGAGGATATCGTCCTTGTAGCCGCTGATAAGCACCTTTCCCTTGTCGATAAAGGTAACGCTGTCGGCTACCTTGTCAAGGTCAGAGGTGATATGTGAGGACATAAGGATAGAGTGATCCTCATTCTGCAAATATTCGAGGAAAATATCAAGTATCTCGTTTCTTACAACGGGGTCAAGACCTGTTGTAGCTTCGTCCATAATGAGAAGCTTCGCATTATGGGAAAGTGCGGAGGCTATCTGGAACTTCATTTTCATGCCCTTTGAGAACTTGCCGAATTTCTTTTTTCTCGGCAGTGAAAATCTGTCAAGGTAATTGAAAAAGGTCTCGGAGCTCCACTCCTCGAAAACCTCGCGGAGGACTTTGTCGATAGTTATAGCGTTAAGTCTGTCGTCAAAGGGAAGCTCGTCGAAAACAGCGGCTATCTGTTTTTTAGCGTCGTATTCGTCCTTTTCGTGGTCAAGTCCGAGAAGCTTTATCGCGCCCTCGTCCTTTTTTACTATGTTGAGAATGGCGTTTATAGTAGTAGTCTTGCCTGCACCATTCTGCCCGATAAAGCCCATGATACTGCCTTTGGGCACGTTGAAGCTGACCTTGTCAAGAGTAAATCCGTCATACTTCTTGGTAAGGTCTTTTATTTCTATAGCGTTTTCATAATCATTCATTTTCTGCCCCTCCATAAATCAGTTCGAGCATTTCCTTCAGCTCGTCAAGGCTGAGATCACAATGTCTTGCCTTTTCGCAGGCTTGTGCGAGGAGGTCTTCGGTCTGACGCAGATATTCCTCGCGGAGAAGCTCGGTATTCTGCCCTTTGACGAAGCTGCCCTTGCCTGTATATGACTCGATGAAGCCGTCGCGCTCTAAGTCCTCATAGGCGCGTTTTGTAGTGATAACGCTTATGCGGAGCTGCTGAGCGAGAGTACGCATAGAAGGCAGAGCGTCCCCTGCTTTCAGCGTACCATTGAGGATAAGTCCCTTTATCTGAGAGGATATCTGAGAATAAATGGGCTCACCTGATGAGTTGCTGATAATAATATCCATAGTCCACCTCATATTGTATATATACGTTATACACATTATAGCATTTGTATATACACTTGTCAAGGGGTTTTTGAAAAAAATTGCTTTTTTAGTGATTAGTAGGGGACGCCGCCCTCGGCGTCCCGAGACTATTACAACAAACAACATGAATCCAATTGTAGGGGACGGCGTCCTCGACGTCCCGTAAATTATGTAATAATTATATATGTAGGGGCGAACAGTGTTCGCCCGAAAATAAGCGTGTATACTGACGGGCGCACACTGTGCGCCCCTACAGCGCAGAGCCTGCGCCCCCTTGCCACGTTGACGCTCGTAAACTCGCTTGCTATTATCAATACCGATAATCGTACATCGCTTACAGCACATTTACACGGGCGGCGGGACGCCGCCCCTACACTAATCACTAATAACTATGCACTAATAACTCAAAGATGTATATGATAGACAAATGAAAACAGCCTTTTTTAGTCAAAATCGCCTATTTTCAAAAAATAATATAGACAAGCAAACGAAAATATTATATAATATAATGTAAGTATCTCGGTACCCGTATACCGTAAATGCGGAAACCGCAGTATTTCTGCGGCTTCGGAGCACTAAAACATGAGAGTTATCACAGGCATTGCAAGAGGCCGTAAGCTTGTCGCACCAGAGGGTATGGACGTAAGACCTACCGCCGACAAGGTCAAGGAAGGCATCTTTTCAGCCGTTCAGTTCGAGCTCGAGGGAGCAAGAGTCCTCGACCTCTTCGCAGGAAGCGGTCAGATGGGCATCGAAGCCCTCAGCAGAGGTGCAGACCACGCTGTTTTTATCGACAGCTCACTGCGCTCTATCAGATGCGTGAACGAGAACCTGCGCAATACAGGCTTTGAACGACAGTCTGAGGTCATCAACCGCGACAGCTATGATTATATCAAGCTTACCGCTCAGACTTTCGATATCATTATCCTCGATCCGCCCTACAGACACAGCCATATCGCCAATATCCTGCCTTTTGCGGCTAAAAAGCTCCGCGACGGCGGCATGATAATATGCGAGTATGAGTGCGAGGCAGAGGAGCCGCAGGCTCCCGAGGGAATGGTGCTGAGAAAGACCTACCGCTACGGCAAGATCAATGTTACGATATTCTGCAAACCGTCCGAGGAGGTGGCTGAGGAATGAGAAGAGTTGCCGTTTGCCCCGGAAGCTTCGATCCTGTAACATTGGGACATCTGGACATTATCACGAGAGCTTCCAAGCTGTTTGATAAGGTTATCGTCCTCATATCCAGAAATGCAGGCAAGGCACAGCCAAGCTTCACGGCTACGGAGCGTATGCTGATGATCGAGCAGGTCACAAGAGACCTTGATAATGTGGTTATAGATATCCTCGACGGACTCCTTGCGGATTACGTGAGAAACGTGGGGGCTGTGGCTATAGTCAAGGGACTCCGCGCTGTCAGCGACTTTGAATACGAATTCCAGATGGCTCTTGCCAATAAAAAGCTGTATGCAGGTGCGGAAACAGTCTTTCTGACAACTGCTACCGAGAATATGTATCTCAGTTCAAGTCTGGTAAAGCAGATAGCTTATTTCGGCGGCGATATCAGTCATTTCGTCCCGAATGAAATACTCGATGATATAAAACAAAGACTAATTAAGGAGAGGTAATTGATATGAGCATTGATGAGATTTTAGAAGAAATGGACGAGCTCCTTGACAAGGCAGGTTCAGTTCCCTTTGTTTCCCATAAAAAGGTCATCGACGGCGAGCGCATGAGAGAGCTCATTAACGACGTCCGTCTGAATATGCCTCACGAGCTTAAAGAGGCCAAGAAAATAGAGTTCGACTGCCAGCGTATCCTCAACGAGGCTAAGCTCAACGCTGAAAGCATTATCCGCAAGGCTGAGGAGCGTGCAGCTCAGATAGTTTCAAGAGAGGCTATCGTTACAGAGGCTAAGAAGAAGGCTCTCGATATGCTCACAAAGGCTCAGACAGCCGCTAAGAACCTTCAGCAGAACGCTGCGGCTTCTGTTGCCAAGATGCTCAACGATACAGAGAATTACTACTCAAGAAATCTCCAGAGCATAAAGGTCGTAAAGGGCAAGCTCAGCAGCACTGTTTCAGCAGGTCTCAGCATGAACCCTACAGATAAGAAAAACGGCTTACAGTAAGAATAAAACGGTACTCGATGAGTACCGTTTTTTATATGCAGGGGACGTAGTCCTCGGCGTCACGAAATTGCAGGTGAATCAAACGGGCGGCGGAACGCCGCCCCTACAGCGCAGAGCCTGCGCCCCCTTGCCACGTTGCCGCTCGTAAACTCGCTCACTATTATCATTGCCGATAATCGTACATCGCTTACAGTACATTTACACGGGCGCACACTGTGCGCCCCTACATATACAACAACTGAAATAAAAGCAGCACTGCATATTTGCAGTGCTGCTTTTTGAGTATGAACAATAAAGAAATTATCTGTAGATAGAGCCGTCCTCGATGCTCTGGAGAACGCCTGCACAAAGCTGCTTCCACTGTGCAACTTCAGCCTCGTCGTAGGAGATGACCTTCTTAGCCCATGTTGAGCAGTGTGCACAAGCATTGGGAGCAGTCTGACCTTCTTCGAGAATGTCGTTTACGCAGAGTGACTTGCCGCAGTTGTTGTTATTGATGAAGTGCTCAAGGAAGCCGTCAAGCTTCTTGTTGTCTACGTAGAGCTTAGGAAGATGCATTGTTCTTCCGTAGTTCATCATTGCCTCAGGCTTGAGGTATTCCATCCATCTCATCTGTGGAGCACCAACGGGAGGACCTCCCATAGGCATACCAGCAGGAGGTGCTGTGATACCGTGTGCCTTTGCCCATTCCTCAGCTTCGCCAGGTCTTGGAGCTCTGCCTTCCATTATCCATGGAGGAGGACCGCCTGCGGGCATACCCATTGGAGGTGCACCGGCAGGAGCGCCTGCACCCATAGGAGCACCTGCGCCGAATGGAGGCATACCTGCTGGTGGTGCAGTCATGCCGTTTGCCTTTGCCCATTCCTCAGCCTCGCCAGGTCTTGGAGCTCTTCCTTCCATTACCCATGGAGGAGGACCGCCTGCAGGTCTGCCCATTGGAGGAGCACCGGCAGGAGCGCCCATAGGAGCACCAGCAGGAGCACCAGCAGGTGCACCGCCCTTTTCAAGACCAGCCTGATCGGGACGTGTAGCGATCGTCTTAGCCTGTGGCCAGTTTACGATGTCGAGGAGGTTTCCGTCGTAAGACTCTTCCATGTAGCCCTTAACAACTCTGTGGAGGAAGTCTGTTGTTCTTGTTCTGTCGATGAGCTTGATAGAGAAGTGCTTGTTGCCTGTCTCTTCTGCAAGCTCTCTGTAGTAGTGAACGTCCTCAGGACGGATAAATTCAGCTGTAAGGATAGCAGCAGGATGTGTTACCTTCTTGTATGCACAGTTGACAAGTGAGTAGTCCATAGAGAACTTGTCAGGATCGGAGTGACCTACGAAGCAGCCGTGTGCAAGACGGAAAGGACATTCTCTGAGGCAGAGATTGTTAGCTATTACACGGAGGTGAAGGTCTGTATCCTTGTACTGTGTGAGGAGCTGCCTGAGAAGATCGAATCTTCTGTTGAAGCCGTGGTCGAGTGTGATCTCGTCTACGCCCCAGTTGCGCCAGTACTCAATGTGTTGGATAGTTGTAGGATAAGCATAGAGTCCCAGTGTTACGAATGCGTCCTTGAACTCTCTCTTAACGTACTTGATAAGGATAGGGGAATTAAGAGTAAATGCCTTGATACCCATATCGTACATTGTGTGGAGGAATTCACGGATCTTCTTGCCCATTACAGGATCAAGCTCGTTCTGGTCCATTGAAAGTGGGTTGATGAGGTAGTTGAAAGTAATGTCTCGCTTCTGACATTCCTTTACGTAATTAGCGAGCTCATCAAGAGTGAAGTCCGGGATAATTGAAGCAGTACGTCCTCCGGGAAGTCCGTCGTGCTTGAGCTTTCCGAAAAAGCTTGTGATGGCGTGCTTCTTATCATACTGGTCTACGAAATCGAAGAGCTTGTAGTCAAAGTTACAGCCAAGATCGAATGAAATAGAATCCTGATTCATGTTTTCACATCTCCCTTAGATTTTTATTCAGGACTTATACACTGTGTAATAACTTTTAAGCGATATACGCTCAGAAAAGCGTCTATGACAAGTGGGTTATGTAGTTTATGTGCGTTATTTCGCGGTTTTTGGCTATTATTTCCGCAGAAAGTCCCATATTAAAATTATATCATTTATTCACATTGCTGTCAATTAATTATCTGCAAGTGATTGTTTGGGGAAAGATAATCCTTTTTGTCAATAATTTACAATGAAAAGCAGAATTTTATGCGATAATGCGCCATTGTGGTAAGTATCTGCGGTTCAGTGCGGGATATTACCGAAAGGATAAAATGAACGGAGCATACAGGGAACACCGTCCCTACAGACATTTCCGATTCAAAAGCCTTGACAAGAACAAATGTGCGTGTTATAATATATACAGAACAGATGTTCTGCAAAAGAGGTGAGACAATGGAAAGGACATATATCGCTATAGACCTGAAATCCTTCTATGCTTCTGTGGAGTGCGTAGAACGGGAGCTGGATCCCCTTGACGCCAATCTTGTGGTCGCTGACAAGAGCCGCACTGAAAAGACTATCTGCCTTGCGGTGACTCCGTCGCTGAAAGCCTGCGGAGTTGGCGGACGTCCGAGACTTTTTGAGGTGGTATCTCAGGTGGCGGACATCAATGCCGCCCGAAGATTCAGAGCTCCCTACAGGCGATTCCGCGGAAAGTCGTGCAGTGCTAAGGAGCTTGCGGCAGACAGGTCGCTGGAGCTGGACTATATCGTGGCTCCGCCGAGAATGGCGCTGTATATCGCCTACAGCACGAAAATATATCAGATATACCTGAAATATGTGGCTCAGGAGGATATCCATGTCTATTCCGTGGACGAGGTGTTTATCGACGCTACGCCCTATCTCCGCACCTACCGCATGACGGCTCGTGAGCTTGCCGTTACCATGATACGGGACGTGCTGAAAACTACAGGCATTACCGCTACAGCAGGTATCGGCACGAATCTGTACCTGTGCAAGATAGCTATGGATATCGTGGCAAAGCATATGCCGCCCGACAAGGACGGAGTCCGTATCGCCGAGCTGGACGAGATGTCCTACCGCCGTCTTATGTGGGAGCACCGTCCGCTGACGGATTTCTGACGCATAGGTCGGGGCTACGCAAGCAGGCTTGAACACCACGGTATGTTCACTATGGGAGATGTGGCGAGAATGTCTACCTCAGAGTTCGGCGAAAATGCGCTGTATAAGCTCTTCGGCGTCAACGCGGAGCTTCTCATAGACCACGCATGGGGCTGGGAGCCCTGCACTATCGCCGATATCAAGGCTTATCGCCCCGAAACCAGCAGTATGAGCTCGGGACAGGTGCTTCAGGAGGCCACTGAGTCCGAAACAGCGCGGCTCATTACATGGGAAATGGCGGACACGCTGGCTATGGACCTGCTGAGAAAGGGGCTTGTCACCGACCATATAACCCTTACAGTTGGCTATGATGTGGAGAATCTCCGCAGGGAGGATATCATGAGGAGCTATGAGGGAAAGGTGGTCCTTGACAACTACGGCAGGGCTGTGCCTGCTCATGCTCACGGTACGGAAAATCTGTCCGTGCCTGTGTCGTCCTCCAAGCTCATCACCGAGGCGGCTGTGAGGCTCTTTGACCGTATCACCGACAGCAGGCTTCTGGTGCGCAGGCTGACTATCTGCGCAAACAAGGTGGTGCCTGCGGATTCTCTCGGTGACGAACAGCGGCAGCTGGACTTCTTTACCGACTTTGAAGAGGAGCAGAGCAGACGGAACGCAGAGGAGGTTGCTTTGCGGCGTGAGAACAGTCTTCAGCTTGCCATGCTGAGAATGAAGGAGCGCTATGGCAGGAACGCTGTGCTCCGCGGCGCTAACCTCTGCAACGGAGCTACGGCGGTGCTGCGGAATCAGCAGATAGGCGGTCACAGGGCGTAGGTTTCAGAGCTAAGAACTGAGAGCTAAGAGCTAAGAACTGAGAGCTAAGAGCTAAGAACTAAGAACTAAGAGTTGAGAGCTAAGAACTAAGAGCTAAGAGCTAAGAGCTAAGAACTGAGAGCTAAGAACTGAGAGCTAAGAGCTAAGAGCTAAGTAGGGGCGGATATTATCCGCCCGAAGTTCGCGTGATATACGTTTTGTAGGGGCTGGCGTCCTCGACAGCCCGTTACTGTCTGAATGATATCCCGTTCAAAAGGAGGAGGGCTTGAGCGTGTCTGATAAATATGATGATATCATCAATATGCCGCACCATGTCTCCCAAAAGCGGCGGCATATGCTGCGGCAAAACCGTGCGGCGCAGTTCGCGTCCTTTGCGGCTCTTTCGGGCTATGAGGACGCGATAGACGAGACTGCCCGCCGTACCGACTGCAAAGCCGAGCTCTGCGAGGACGATGCGGCGGAGCTCGGCGAAAAATTAAGGTTCCTCAGCGACAAAATATCCGAGGAACCTTACTGTGAAGTGACTTATTTTGTTCCCGACAGGCTTAAAAGCGGCGGAAAATACATCACCGTGTCGGGAAATCTCCGCCTTATCGAGGAAATGCCGCGGCAGCTTGTGTTCTGCGGCGGAATGCGGATACCTATAGATGATGTGGTGGAGATAATGATCGGCAGGACATGAGTTTTGACCAAAGCCGATGAGAGAATATATCAGGGCTTGTTTCCGTGAAAAGTTGACATTTGGGATAAAAGTGGTATAATTGAAGAAAAAGCGGAAACGGCGGAATCTGATGTGAATAAAATAGGAAAGATAGATATTGAAAAATTCCAAGCCATTGCAAGTAGTAAGATTTTGACTGATGAGGTAATTATTACCGACAATAGGATAGAGCATATTATTGAACGAAGAGGTCGGCAGTTCTATGATGATTTTAATGGGTATTTTTCTGAAATAATAGAAGATCCCGATTATATTTTTAAAGATGATGATTCGATTAACACTGCTATTGTATCTAAGTCATACTTACATAAAGGTAGAACGGTTAATTTAGTTCTCAGGTTAGTTGTAGAAGGCGATAATCCTGATTATAAAAACTCGATTTTAACTGCTATTGGTGAGAATGAGAAGAGATTTGCGCAGCGTTTGAGAAACAATGTTCCGATATATACAAAAGTTGACAAAATGGAATAATCATGATATAATATAGGTAAGATAAGAGTAGGCTATCAGAGGTGGTAGATTTCGTAGCGACCACACGCCGCTGGTAACGACAGGGAGTGATCCCGAGAGATGCAGGAGAGTGCTACGCCTGCCTGATAACCACTCTTTCCAGACCGCTTTGGGAAACCAAAGCGGTTTTCTTATGTCTGTATGCAAACGGATATCCTCCCTATAAAAGAGCAACAGCCCTATCCCCGCCCAAGGAGATAAGACTGTTCTGATTTGCCCTCTTACAATGGAAGGATAGCAAAAAAGGAATTAACAACAATATATCACAAAGACCGCCTATAGTCTTTGTAAAGGTTCTTTTGTTTAACGATCTCTGCGTGATACTGTAAAGACCACCTGTTCTGAGCTATCCGATCAGAACCAGCGTAAACAGCAAACCCGAATGCAGGTGAGGGGAGTATAGTGCAGAGTCTCCCCGCCTGCGGGCTTGTTGACTTGAAAGGAAAGCTGATGGTATTCAGCATTTATGCGGTGAGTTATGAGAGGTACTCTGCCGCTTTATACGGAGCTGTGAGAGCAGCTCCTATAAAAATGTCTGTTACTTTTTCCGCTCATTATTATTCGGCGAGGACAAAGGAGAGCGGGAGAGGGACCGCCCTTCCTTTGTGCCATAGACCTGTGCCTCGTCGTTTAAAGTGAAGCCTTTTCCGCTCTCGGTGCAGAGAAGCGGGCGTGAAGCCTCATTCAGGGTAAGCGTATCATGTGGGACCTGTAAGCGGTCCGTTTGCAGGAGACCTGCCGCTTAAAGCTGTATATCCCGTACTTTCAGAGAAGATTCGGAAAAAACAGCGCCTTGTATCAAAAGCTGTCATTTTGGGAGGGGTAACAGGCTTAAGGTGCTGTTCTTTCCTGCACTTTCTGCTTAGAGGGTTAGATAAGGATATTCTCTTGGCAGGGTTAGGAGCAATAATTCCCGTACATCTGCTTCGGAGGGTATCCCGATAAGCATTATTCAATTTTATCACTCCAAATCAAATATCCCGATAGCAATCTCTTATTGCTATATCATTATTATAAATAAAATGTGAATTGATAACAACCTATAAAATAAATATTTGGTGGATAAAATGAGGGAAATAACGTAAGTGTGCACAATGCAGGTAGGATTTTTACCAAAAATTTAGCCCGATTGCCAAAATCGTTGTAAATTGTACGGACATATATAATTTGTATTGTGATATTTATCCAGACATTTGGCTGCATATGGCAAAAAAATCTGCCCGCTTATGCGGACAGATTTTTCTTTGTTAAAGCGTTTTTAGTTTGTTTACGAGCTCCTCGGCGTTGTCTCTGCCTATATCTATGGTGTATTTCAGGTAGAACAGGTCGACTTCCAGTTTACCGTCGTCGGTTATGTGGATATAGCCGAAATGCAGGTAATTACCGTCATCTGCAAGTCCTGATGTGACTATATGGATAGAGCCGAGCTTGTTTGAAGTATCGAGCGCAGGCGGTTCCTCACCTGCATTTTGCAGCATGAACCTCTGAGCGCCGTTGGATAAGCCTGCTATCTGTGCAGGCCTGTCGCTGTAGTCTCTTAAAAGTTCAAAAGCGGACTTTTGGTCGGAGAAAACGTAAAAACGTTTGTCGTTATAGTCGTAAAGTGAAGCTGCTTTCATGGTTTTTTCTGCATTGGCTCCGTTTAATATGTCTCCGAGAGTATCGGGGTTCCATACTTCGTTTACGCCGATATAACCTGTGTTTTGTCCGTATATAACGGCAACGCACATAAAATCGAGGTCAATGTCGCCGTATTTGTAGAAAACAAGGTTCAAGCCTGTTGTATCGTCGCGCTCGGCGGCTATGCTTGTGCCGAGATCGTACCTGCTTATGGTCGAGCCCGTTGTCCTGTAGTAATTGCCGTTATAGCGGAAACCTGTGATACTTGTTGTGGTGACGGTGGTCGCTATGGTGGTCGTTGTGGTAGCTGTGGTAGTGTAATAAGGTACTGACTCGGTAGCGACAGGGGAAGGTGAATCGCTCGGTTTTATCGTAGTCACGACTGTGGTATCGGGTATCT
>JAEEGJ010009144.1_pt1 | contig 26763 bp, 24 predicted proteins | sample 8958761 | NCBI WGS metagenome assembly JAEEGJ01 (sample SAMN16246546, study PRJNA631951) | gut metagenome | biome: gut microbiome; feature: rumen; material: RS-attached | host: Bos | place: Iran: Karaj | collected 2018-10 | reverse complement strand
TTGCGCCGCCGCGTGGTCTAAGCGGAAACAAAGGCCGACTACGCCGAAATTTTCGCCCCAATACTCAATTCTTAATTGAATTCCTTGCAAAAATCAAAAAACTATATTATAATAGTAATGATATGTCATTCATGCAGGCGTTGACGGACATTTTAGACCTTTTGTTCCGTTCAAACTCGCCAGAAGTTCAAAAAAAGATAAAACTCCGCAAAATCGAAAGCGAACTTCGCCTTCACCCGGCGTCTTTATACAAAAATGAATTGGTCCAGCCCAACTTTGCCGAGGCGCTAAAGGTCCTTTACGAAAACATTCAGCCCATCGCGAATATTTTGGACAACACGATCGCAAGCCCCGACATCAGGCGCAACCACCGCTTTGAGGAAGAGCTTATCGTCACCGGCTACACGGAAGAAGACAAGCGGATTTTGGACTCCCTTTCCTACGAGGAGCTAAAAAAACTTGCGCAAAAAATAGGCGGAAGCGGCCAGCGCAGCATTTTTGACGACCAAAAGAAAAACCTGGAAAAAATCGTCACCGATTTGAACGGCCCCCAGTTCACAAAGATGGACGAGGTCATAACTTCCTTGCACCAATTGGCCGACTTGTGCCACTTTAACTTTGTGTCTCCCTTGCAGCTTTTTGACGACGAGTTTGCCACCAAGCACGGAGACGCGGACTACGTTCCCGACTACCAGCCCATTCCGCCGGTTCCGCTGGAAAACACTTTCCTTGACTTGTACTATTTGACGGCCGACTACTCGATTACGATGCCCGTAGGAAACGCCGTCTTGGCCCTAAACGAGCTTTTGAACGGAACGCCAAACGACACCAGGACAAAAAAGGAACTCTTGCAAAACTTGCGAAGAATTCACGCCATCATAAAGCACACGCTCAACGCGGCCACCCTAAAAGGCTTTATTTGCCTGGCCAAGAGCGACCCCAACTTCACTCCGCAAAAGGCCAGCTACAAGGAAAACGTCCGCAAAAACTTCGCCGAAGAAATCCAAAAGCAGTTTGTGGCCGACGAGCAGAGAATCCTGAACGAAATGAAGGACGATTACGTAAAGCAAGAGCTTGACGTCCTTTTCCCTGACTCAAGGCTCGAACCCTTGGCAGGCTACAATTCCGACACGATGGACATTATCGGAAAGAACGCCTCCACAAACTTTATGTGGGTAATGCCTCTTAGCGTTGTAAAGACCTTCCTAAAAAGATACTATTCCGAGCCGATCCGCAGCGTGGTCAACGACATCGTTGTAGAAGGCTTGTTCTCAAATCCGGCAGTAAAGACGTCCTTTTCGCAGACAGTCTTTGCCGTAAACGACAGCATGAATTTAATCACCCAATTTGAGGACGCCTTTGGCTCGGGCCAAAAGTACAGCTTGACTTCAATCAACAACTTGATCGCCGACAGCCACAAAAACGCTGATTTTTCTAAAAAACTAACGAATTTGGTCGATACTATTAATAACGAGGCAAAGGACATAATTCAAAAAGTATCGTCCTTGCTTCTTTTGTTGCACGACAATCTTGGCGACTGCATTACGGACACAAAGCGCTCAAAGAGCGAGCTTGTATCCAACTTAAAGGGAATTATGTTTTCTTCTAGGAACAGGGAAAGCACGTCCCTTTTGGAATTGCAGTATCCTTTATGGCAAAATTTCTTTGATATTATAAGAAATTATGTTATAATAAAGAAGGCTAAAGAAATATAAAGAATGAGAAGCAATGAACACGGCTTTGAATTGGAAGCCGGCAAGAACGAGACAGTAGACAAACTCACAGAGCGCTACGAAAAGCGCCTTTACGATGTCCAGCAATTGCTGGAGATCGCCCGTTCTTTGTGTTCAACCTTGGACTACTCCACCCTAATCGAATCGATCCTTTACACTTGCATGTGCCAAATGCGCGTTTTGGGCGCCGGCATTTTTGTCCTTGACGACTTTGAGGCCGAAGCCTACAGCCTTAGCAACAACTACACCGGAATGGACTTGAACAGCGCGATCGACTATACGATTCCGATGAACGATCCGGTTGTGGACGTTCTTAACGAAAAGGAAAGGGTTTTCTTTGTAAGGGACCTCCAAAGCGCCCTTCCGCACAACAACCTTGACCAAATCTATTCGCTAAAGCCGTCCCTTATCGTTCCCCTTTTCCAAAAGAACCGCATGAACGGAATTTTGCTCCTTGGCGAGCGAATGGACTTGGGCGACGGAACCGCCTTTAACGACTACGACATAAAGCAAATATTGAACATAGCCTCATTGGCCAGCATGGCCATCAACAACGCCGCGCTTTTGGAGCGTTCGTCAACCGACATGATGACCCGCCTAAAGCTAAAGTACTACTTCTTCAACCAGCTGACAGACAAGCTTGACTTGGCCAACGCGCAGGGCCTTCCGATGGGCGTGATAATGTTCGACATCGACCACTTTAAGGCATTCAACGACACTTACGGCCACGCTTGCGGAGACTACGTTCTTACAACGGTGGCCAAAATCATAAAAAGCTCAATCCGCGCCCAAGACATGGCCAGCCGTTACGGCGGAGAGGAATTTACGGTGATGCTTCCCAACACGCTAAAAGTCGACGCCTTGCAAGTGGCCGAGCGCATACGAACCAACATCGAAAACGCGAACTTTGAATACGAAGGAACGAAAGTCCACGTTACGATTTCGGGCGGAGTAAGCGTGTTTGACTTGGAGAAGAACCGGGTCGCCAACGCCAAGGAATTTGTTGAGCAAGCCGACAAGGCCCTTTACGTTTCAAAAACGTCAGGCCGCAACCGCATAACTTTTGCCAGCAAAGAAATCATCGAGTCTGCCGTCAAGACAGAAAACTAATCATGCAAAACATTCTTCATAAAAAATTCTCGTATTCGTTCAATTACGTCACATTAATAATCGTCGCAGTCAACGTCGCCGCCTTTATCCTGACAGGAAGCGGCCGCAACGCCAATTTCCAATACCTTTTTGGCTTGCAGCCGGTCTTGTTCACGCGGGCGCATTATTATTGGCAGCTTTTGACCTACATGTTCATGCACGGCTCATGGTCGCACTTGCTTGGAAACATGATAGGCCTTTTGTTCTTTGGCGTGTACATAGAAAAGCAATTGGGCAGCAAGGAATTTCTTTTGTTCTACCTTTTGTGCGGAATTCTTTGCGGAGCGGCAAGCCTTGCGATTTACCTTGCGGCCGGCTTTTACGGCGTCCTTTTGGTCGGAGCCAGCGGAGCGGTATACGCAGTTTTGTTGCTTTTTGCTGTAATCTTTCCCCGCGCTACTGTGTTTATTATGGGAATAGTTCCTGCGCCGGCGCCCCTTTTAGTCGCCATCTACGCGGGAATAGCGGTTTTTGAGCAAGTGTTTGGAATGAACCAAGGCGTGGCGCACATGACTCACTTGAGCGGCTTTGCGGCGGCTTGGATTTATTGCCTGGTTAGGTACGGAGTGAACCCGATAAAGGTATGGAAAAACGCGTTACGGTAAAAACAACAATTCTCGCCATCGCGGCAATCGCGCTTGCATCCGCCTTGACAGCGCCAAACGCCGCCGCCCAGGAAGTCTCCTTCCAGCGAAAAATCCGCCTGCCCCTTTGGGCGCAGCTGGACGCCTACCCCGGCCTTGAAAAGCCCAATTACGACGCGGGAGTCTTTGACTACGCCATCCGCCAAATGAAAACGCTGACCCCCTACTTGCTGAACGGAATGGTTTACGGCTGGGAATTTGACTACACGCCCAGCGACAAGCTAAGGGGCGTTTCCGAATACTTTGAGGTCAAGGAAATCCGTTCCTTTGAAGCCGAAAGCAAGAAAATCCACTACGAGCAGCCTTGGTTTGACCAAAGCAAAGTGCATTGCTGGGCCAATTTTGAGCGTGACGAGGGAATGGTTCAAAGCTGGAACCAATGGGCCGACGTCAAAAATCCTAGAATTATGGGCATCGGCGGCGGCAAAATGTCAAAAGGCTTTGAAGGCATCCAAGAGGCGGCCCAAAACGCGCTAAAGGACGCGGTCAGGACTTACTATAGAAAAGTCTTGAGAAACAAACCCAAGCAGATTACCGGAAGGGTGTTGATCAACAAAATTCCGGCGATTTTAATAAATTCCGGAGAATATCAATTACAACTTGATTTTTTTCTGGAAACTGGTATAATAAAAGAGTACCAGAATTTTTAGCTTACAGGAGGCTAATTATGAAAAAATTTCTTGGAATTATCGCGATTATGATGGCTCTTTCTATGGCCTACGCCAAAGATAAATCCGCCGCAATTGACGACAATGGCGAGCCGTTGGATACAAGCGTTCAGGTTATCGTTCCTGAAGACATTCACACAACAAACAAGACGGCTCAAGTTCGCATCGAATACATCGCGGCTTTGGACGAAGTCCGCATTTACTTCTCTTGCCTTGAAGTTTCATTCAAGGAAGCGGAAGCCCGCGAAGTCATCCACGCCTGCCTTAACGACTTCCAGCTTGAGCACAACTACTACGGCTACAAGTACATGAAGCAGGACCGCCTTTCATACAAAAAGAACGCGCGCGGACTTAAGCAGGCCACATACGCTTGCCAAGTCAAATTCCAGCGCTAAAAAAATAAACTGAAAAGAAACGCCGGGGTTTTAGAGCCTTGGCGTTTCTTTAAATTCACAAGGATCATTTAATAAAATGGACATCTCAAGCATCATTAAAAACCTTCACCCTTTGGAAACAAAAGTTTTGCTGCGCTACGGCCCCAAGGACGAACTTACTTCGGCAAAACTCCAGTCAGAACTTGACTACAAGGAAGGACACGCAAACCAAGCCTTTAGCTGGCTTATGGGAAAAGAACTTTTGGCCGAAGTTGCCAGAACCCCCCACACTTACTTTGAATTGACAGACTTTGGCCGCAAGGTTCAATCAGAAGGCTTTGTAGAAGAAAAAATCGTCAGTCTCCTTCAAAAAGAGGGAGCCAAGTCCATGCCCGAAATCGCGGCGGCCTTGAACATAGAAGGAAAAGACGTCGGTTCAGCCTTTGGCCCTTTGAGCAAGGAAGGCGTCTTGCAGATGAACGCCGAAAAAAAGGCCGAGGCCACAGGAAAGCCCTTGCCGCAAAGAATCACGGTGGCAAAGGCCTTGGTCCAAAAGGCGGCCGCCGCCGAAAACACAACCCTTGACGCGGCCAACCTTTCCAAGGAAGAGTTGGAAGTTATGGGCGGCTTGACCAAAAAGCGCGGCGTGTCGGAAACTCCCTTCCGCACAATCGAGCGCGAAACGGTCGTTTACAAGCTTAAAAACGACGCCTCCAAAGTAGCCGAAGCCCTTAAAGGCGCCGGCATCACAGGAAACGAAATCGGCGAAATCACTCCCGCCATGCTCGCCTCAGGCGAATGGAAAAAGGGAAACTTCCGCGGATACAATATCGGAGTTCCGCCGGCCAGAATCATTCCGGGCCGCACAAACCCCTATGTCCAGTTCTTGGAGTCGGTAAAAGACAAGCTTTGCTCGCTTGGCTTTGAAGAATTTGACGGCCCGCTTGTAGAGACCGAGTTCTGGAACGGCGACGCGCTCTTTATGCCGCAGTTCCACGCCGCCCGCGACATCCACGACGTTTACCGCATTAAAAACCCGACTCACGCGAAAAAAATCGAGGAGCCGTATCTTAGCAACGTAAAGGCCGTCCACGAAAACGGCGGAAAGTCCGGAAGCCGCGGCTGGAACTACCAGTTTGACAACGAGTTCACCCGCCGCTTGATTTTGCGAAGCCAGGGAACCGTTCTTAGCGCCCACCAGCTTCACAAGGCCAAGATTCCGGGAAAATACTTTGGAATCGCCCGCTGCTTCCGCTACGACAAGGTTGACGCAACCCACCTTAGCGACTTTTACCAGACAGAAGGAATCGTATTAGGAAACGACGTAAACCTAAAAACCCTTTTGGGCTTTTTGGAAATGTTCGCCAAAGAAATCGCGGGCGCCACGGAAGTTAAATACGTTCCGGGCTACTTCCCCTTTACCGAGCCCAGCATCGAAGTCCACATCAAGCACCCCAAATTGGGTTGGTTTGAGCTTGGCGGCTCGGGCATTTTCCGTCCCGAAGTCACAAAGGCTATGGGAATCGACGTTCCTGTTTTGGCCTGGGGAATCGGAATCGACCGCATGGCGCTTATGGCCCTTGGCCTTAACGACTTGCGAGAGCTTTTCAGCGAAGACATCGAAAGAGTCCGCCTAAGAAAGGTGGCCATCTAAGCCTCAAAGGGCTACAAAAACAAAAAACCGCCCCGAAAGGAGCGGTTTTTTTTATTGAGGCGCGACAAGGCTGACCGCGCCTCAAAACGGTCGAGTCAAGGCCTTGACCGAATGTATTTACTCTATAACAGTGCTTACTACTGAATTATCGGCGTTGGAGTAAGGCGCGGCGACGTATTTGTCGGCCTTCCAGTCGTTTTCCCACTTTTTTCCGTCTACCAAGTAGCGGAACTGGTACTCGCGGCCGGCTTCCAAGGTCAATTTAACGGAAAAAGCTCCGTCCTTGCCTTTTTTAAGGGGATTTTCCTTGCTGCTCCAGCTGTTAAAGTCGCCGGCAAGGTTGATTGTTTCCGCTCCCTGAGCGGCTTCGGGCGTAACTGTAAATGTAACAGTACATTTTGTCTTGTCTTTTGAAAAAGTCTTTTTTAAAGGCATAAGCTATCCCCTTGAAATAAATGATACAATAATATAATATATTTTTTAAAGTTGTTCAAGTCTTTTTTTGGAATTTGAACGCTTGCAAAAAGGCGGACGCGCTCGCCACATGCCCGCCTAAACAATCTTCATCTTTTAGGAGCGGAACAATGACTAAAGAACGTTATTTGTTCACCTCTGAATCTGTAAGCGAAGGACACCCGGACAAGGTGTGCGACCAGATTTCAGACGCAGTGTTGGACGCTTGTCTAGCAAAAGATCCTAACAGTCACGTTGCCTGCGAGTGCTTTACGACGACTGGAATGGTTCTTGTTGGAGGAGAAATCTCCACCAAATTCAAGGAGCTGGACATCCAAACAATCGCGCGCGACGTTGCGCGCAAAATCGGCTACACAAACGCCGACTACGGCCTTGACGCCGACTCTATGGCGGTTTTGAACACCGTTCACACGCAGTCGCCGGACATCAACCAAGGCGTCGTAGGAACAGGACTCGCTGAATTTAAGGGCCAGCAAGGAGCCGGAGACCAGGGAATGATGTTCGGCTTCGCTTGCAACGAGACGCCGGAGCTTATGCCCGCTCCCGTTATGTACGCCCACAAGCTTTTGCGCGCCGCCTCAAAGGCCCGCCATTCAAAGAAAATCGAATGGATGCGCCCGGACGCCAAAGCCCAAGTTACGTTGGAATACGAAGGCCACAAGCCCGTTCACATTGACACGGTAGTTCTTTCGCACCAGCACAACCCCGACGTAAAATACAAGACAATCAAAGACGACTTGATCGAACAAATCATCAAGCCCGTTTTGGAGCCCACAGGCCTTTTGGACAAAAAGACCAAGTACTTCATCAACCCCACAGGCCAGTTCGTAATCGGCGGCCCGCACGGAGATTCCGGCTTGACCGGCCGCAAAATCATCGTTGACACTTACGGCGGAATGGGCCGACACGGCGGCGGAGCCTTTAGCGGAAAGGACCCCTCAAAGGTTGACCGCTCGGCCGCTTACATGGCGCGCTACATAGCCAAGAACATCGTTGCCGCCGGCCTTGCCGAACGCGCCGAAGTCGAATTGGCTTACGCGATTGGCGTTCCCTTCCCGGTATCGATTATGGTCGACACTTTTGGAACGGGAAAAGTTCCCGACGCGGAAATTTCAAAGGCCGTCGCAAAGGTATTTGACTGCAGCCCCGCCGGCATCATCAAGACGCTTGGCCTTAAAAAGCCGATCTACTCTCCCACAGCCTCTTACGGTCACTTTGGCCGCAAGGAATTCAGCTGGGAAAAGACCGACAAGAAGGACGCGCTTAAGAAGGCGCTGTAATCGGTTGAAAGGCCAAAAAGCGGGGCGGCTGCCCCGCTTTTTTTTATCGCGCCCCGAGAGGTTCGCAAGACCTTAAAGGGCGGCTTTTTTTATCGCGCGGCATTGGTCGCAATGACCTTTGTCACATAAACGTCAATGCCGTCCACAGGATTGTATCCGTTCTCGCTGTCTTGGACAAAAATCTGAATCGAGCCAAAATAATTGTCAGCAATGGCGACTTCCGTGGCTGGATTGGTTGAGTAATCCAAATACTTTCCGTAATTGGTTCCAAACTTTGTCTGCATAATCGTATTCGCCGCTATGGGCGCGTTCACGGAAATTCTTCCCTGCGGATGACCGCCGCTTTGAATTCCAGACATGGGCTGCAAAACAAGCTCTTTTCCAGCGCCGGCGGAACAAGAAAATTCAATGTCCAAATATTTATAGCCCGACAAATCGACGGCGGCGTCCAGCGGCCAATACGCGGCGCGACCGCTTGTCGTTACTTTATTTCCCGCGCCACCTTGAGCGTCATACAAAACTTTGTCCGCCGCCTCTTGCGAAGCCGCCGAGCGCGCGTCCTTCCACGCCTTTATGATTGCCGCGACGAGCGCCGGCTCCACCAAAGAGCAAGTCTTGCGGTCGATGGTGTTGGAGCCAGACCCCCACTTGTTGTCCGCGTCCCAATTTAAAAGCGGAACGGAATATTTTCCGCCAAAGCTTGCAAGATAGCTAAAACATTCCAGCCTGTCTTGATATGTAACGACATAATCCGCTATGGGCTGATTGGTGTTCCAATCATAGGCCTTTCGAGTCGCGCCGTATTCACCAATGACCACAGGAATACCATGCGAAATAAATTTTTGATTCAACTCTTCCATGTTTGACTTGATTGAATTTTTTGTGTCGCTGTCAAAGTGATGGGAATAGTGGCCGGTGTTTCCGCCGTCAAGCGGATACCAGTGGACGGTTGCCATAAGCTTTTGGCTTGCGGAATCAACCGGAAGCATATTAAGGCCCAAGTCAAGCGCGGGCTGCAATTGAGTGCCCAACGCAGGAACCATAACGCAGCGGTTGGCGTTGTTTCCGCCGCTTGAGCGTATTGTGTTCAAAATCAATTGGTTGCATTCTTTTAAAAGCTGGACGTTAGCCTTGCATTCTTCGCAAGAGTCGGGAACCGGCGACCATTCGTGTTCGTGGCCGATGTTTCGCGGCTCGTTCAGCGTTTCAAAAATAAGATGTTCGTCATACTCGTTGTTAAAGGCCGCCGCGATTTGCTTCCACACAGCTTCCAAAAATCTCTTTGACTCCTCCTCGTCGCCGCTTCTTATGATGTAGCCCGCATAGCGCTGCAAGGGCTTTGAATTTTTTTCTTCGTGGACGGAATGGTGTTCGTTCAAGATAACGTAATAGCCCGCGTCAATCGCCCAGTTGACAACTTGCTTTACACGCGCCATCCATTTTGGGTCAATCGTGTAGTTGGCGTCCACAAGATGGTTGAACCAAGTCACGGGAATCCTTATTGTCTTATAACCGTTTTGAATTCCTGTCTTTATGATTTGTTCAGTTGTCAAAACTTCTCCCCAAGCAGTCTCGGCGGAAAGGCCGTAGTTGCACGGATAATTTCCGTCGCAGAGACGATAGTCAAGAGTGTTTCCAAGATTCCAGCCGCATTCCATTTTTTTGGCTATGTCAAGCGCCGAAAGGCTTGCGTTCAATGTGACATTAGGACGCGACTGAACTTGCGGTTGTTCCTGAGGGCCGCCCGAAGAATTGGAGCACGAAAAAAAGATCGCGCCCAAAAGCAAAAGAGTTGTGATTGCGAATAAATTTGTCTTTTTCATGACGCCAATTTTACATTCCTTTCTTTTATATGTATTGGGAGTTAGACTCCTTTTTTTGCGGCAAAAATTAGGAGTAAAACTCCATTCAAAAAAATAATTTTTTCCCATACAATCCATCAAAACAAAACTTACATGGAGGATTCTATGAAAAAATTATTCGCGTTGGCCATTGCCGCGCTTGCCATTGCGCTCGCTTCCTGCAGCAACAGTTCCGGCGGAGGCGGGCCTACAAGCCTAGGATACACGCTTGAACAAGGAAAAGTTGCAAAAAGCGACAAGAACGAAGCGGCTGGATGGCCTACCGCAACATTCGCAAACAGAAAAGGAATTCGCGACGGAATGAACAGCAAGACAACAAGCGATTACTTAAAGATGACCTTAACAGAAGCGGCGCTAAAAAATTGGATAAAAAAATTAAACAAGACAGAAGAAGAAGCAAACCAAATAGTCGCCGACATCAACAGCGTTGGAAACTACGCTCTGCTTGTTGACGATCCGGACGACACGCAAAAAGCGTGGTGGTTCTACGTTGTAAAAGATTAAAACTGGGAGTCGCGCTCCCTATAAACACAAACAGTTTTTTGTTATAATGGCGGCAATGAAAACTAGACTTTTTCTTATTGCCGCCATATTTTTTTGCTCTTTCCAGTCCCAGACGCTTTTCGCGGCCGAAGAGCAAGACTTGCCCAAAGAAATTTTTACGCTGGCAAGCGTGGTTTTTGAAACGGAGCGGTCCGACGACGGCCAGTGGATTTTTGTAAACGCCGCGAGCGCCGCCGACGGAAAGAACCGACTGTATTCCTTTGACCAAAAAACTGGCGAGGCGCGCGTTTTGTTTGAGCCCTACCCCGACACGCAAACACGCTTTGTTTACGGAATGCATTTTTGGAAAAAAACGCAAAAACTTTATTTTATAGTTCACAACGGGGAATACACTGTGAACGGAACAGGCAACTTGTTTTTGCACGAAGGCCTTTACACCGCGCAAAAAGACGCGGACCAAAATTATTCCGCGCTTGGAGCATGGCGTCAAAGCGCTTTGGAATCTTGGCTTGCGAAAAACCTTTGGTCGGCCTACATTCAAAAGCCCGAACAGCCAGACTATGACGGATTTTTAAGCGCGCTTTACACATTCGCAGACCCCGGAACAAATCCGATTTTTGTCCTGCCAAAAGAAAATGGCGGAGCGGAAAAGGACGCGGCGCTTTACGGCAAAAAAGCCCTTGAGTGGATTATTCAAAACAAAAAGCAAAACGAATTTTTAGGGCAAATCGCGGACACTTCTGTTTTTCCGCTCGAAAAATATTTGTTTTGCCGCGACAAAGACGGAAAGCTTTTGCAAAAAAGCGCCGTGACCGTCATGCAAAGAACCCCTGCCAATTACAAAAACGCCGGAATGATTTGGACCGAAACGACGTTTGCCGAAGCCAACCAAAGCCTTTACTGCGTCTTGATGAAAGGCTCGTTCAAAAAACAAAATGACTGGAACGGACAATGGACCTGGGATTATTCCTTGGTCTTTGAAATTAAGGATGACGAAAGCGGCATAAAATTTTTTGAACCCGAAGCGCTAAAGGACATTCGCGCCGTGACTTATTCATTAAACGCAAGCGACCCGCTTCCGATTGAGGGAAGAGAAGACGGACTTTTAATTCGCGACACAGACGGAAAGACAAAGTGGCTTTATGATGGAACTAAGGTCGAGCCGCTTTCCAAATCGCCGTTCCAATTTGCGCTGACAAAAGACGGCGACTCCGCGGCGGCCTGGCTTGTAAGAATTTGCGCGGGCCTTGTGTTTGTCATTTTGCTTTTGCTGCTCTTGTTCTACGAATTTTTAAAAGGCCGCTTTTCCGTTTCTTGGCAAAAAAGAATCGCCTTTCAAATCCAAGAGGAGGAACGGGGAAAAATTTCCCGCGACATCCACGACTCAATCGTGCAGGACATCCGCGCGATCCGCATTGAGGCGGAAATGCTAAAAGTCCAAGAAGGGCAAGAGCAAAAGCAAAAGGACTTGTCCGAAAAAATCACGGACTGCATAATAAAGATGCGGAACATTTGCTACGGCTTGGAGCCTGCGGAATTTTCGCTTCCGTCGCCCAATCCCGGAAAAATAAATTTGCTTTCGATCCTAAAATCACTGGGCGAGCAGTTTGAGGCAAAGTCAAAAATCAAATGCTCGCTTAACGCGGCGCAAGGCCTTGAAGAAATTCTTGTGGAAAAGGAAAAGTGCCAATGCCTTGTAAGAATCGTCCAAGAGGCGCTTGCCAACATCGAAAAACATTCCTACGCGACCGAGGCGCAAATTTTGGCGCGGACGGAAAGCCAGCAGAACAAAAAAATCCTTGCGCTTTTTATAATAGACAACGGCCGCGGCTGCGACTTGGACAAGGCCAGGTCCGGCGCCAACTGGCGGACGCATTTTGGCCTTAGGCAAATGCAGGAACGAGCGAAGACAATCGGAGCGGCTATAAGCTTCCGTTCCGCCCCAGACGACGGAATGCAAATCAAGCTCAGCGTGGAGATTTAAAAAATGAAGACGCTTTACATTGTGGACGACCACAAAATGATGCAAAAGGGCGTGAAGGATTATTTGGAAGAGAACACCGACTGGCGCGTTCCAAAAACTTTTTCCCAAAGCCAGGAATGCTTAAAAGCCCTAAAAGACGCCGGCGGCCGCAATGAGCTTCCGCAAATCGTAATCGTTGACGTCCAGCTTTTAAACGAAAGCGGAATCGCGCTGGCCTCTCAAATCGCGCGCGCTTTTCCAAGCGTAAAATGCGTAATGTATTCAATGTATGACACCGCCGGTTACATCATGCAAGCCGCGTCCGCCGGCGTAAAGGGCTACATCAGCAAGGTCGCCAGCGAAGAGGAATTGGTCGCCTGCCTTGAAACCGTTCTTTCGGGCAAAGAATACTACGAAGGAAAGGCCCGCGGCTCCTTGGAAAAAATAGAAAAAGTCTCCCCGCTTTTGACGCGGCAGGAAAAGCGCATTTTGGAAAAGCTTTTGCAGCAAAAGAGCAACGAAGAAATCGCGGGCGAGCTTTTCATCTCGCTCCACACCGTGGAAAATTACGTAAGCTACATTTACGACAAACTTTGCGTCAAAAGTCGCGCCGAACTTGAAGCCGCGTTTGGTTGAAAAAACCGCGCTCTTATGCTAGAGTATTCTTGATGGAACTTTTGTCGCAAGCGGAAATCCGAAAAGTCTTTGAGCGCCTTAAAAAAGCCAACCCCAACCCGGAGCCGGAACTAATCTACAAAAACGCCTACACGCTTTTGGTCAGCGTTGTCCTTTCGGCGCAGGCCACGGACAAGAGCGTCAACAAGGCAACCGAACCCCTTTACAAAATCGCCGACACGCCAAAGAAAATGCTGGCGCTGGGACAAAAAAAATTGGAAGGCTACATTAAGTCAATCGGCCTTTACAAGACCAAGGCCGCCCATGTAATCGCGCTCAGCCAGCGCCTCTTGGACGAATACAAGGGCCAAGTCCCCGACACGATGGAGGAACTTGTAACGCTCCCCGGCGTAGGACGCAAAACAGCCAACGTTGTCCTTAACGTAATCTTTGACAAGCCCACGATTCCAGTTGACACACACTTGTTCCGCGTCGCTCCAAAAATCGGCTTGGCGCAAGGGAAAACGCCGCTGGAAGTCGAGCAAAGCCTTTTGGAGCGGGTTCCAAAAAAATATTTAAAGAACGCCCACCATTGGCTTTTGCTGCACGGCCGCTACGTTTGCGTGGCCCGTTCCCCCAAATGCGACGAATGCGTCATCAAAGACCTTTGCAAAAAGAACTAACAGTGATATAATTTGCAATTAGGAGAAAACAATGGAAGAAAAAATAGTAGAAGAAAGCAACACGCTTCTCAATTCCGACCACACGATCAAAGAAGACCTTAACTGGGCCTACGAGTCGTTTACAAAATGGCTAAAGGGCTTTGCCACTTGGGACAATTTTTTTAGGCTGCTTGGCGTTTTGTTAATCTTTTTCGCGCTGATGGCCATTTACAAGGTGACTGTCCGCTCAATCAGAAAAATACCCGAGAAAAAGCTTCCCGCCCACCGCTCGGTAATCATACTTAAATTTGTCAAATACATATACTACGCGATTTTGATAATGTTCATTTTGAGTTTGTTCGGAATCAAGCTTAGCGCGATCTGGGGAGCGGCTGGAGTGGCCGGTATCGCAGTCGCCTTTGCCGCTCAAACTTCCGTAAGCAACATTATCTCCGGCGTTTTTGTCATCGCGGAAAAAACTCTTAAAATCGGAGACTTGATCAACGTCGCCGGCGAAACTGGAATCGTTGACACAATCGGCTTGCTAAGCGTAAAGGTACACACGCTGGACAACCAAATGATCCGCATTCCAAACTCAACGATCATCAACTCTACATTGAGGAACACAAGCTTCTTTGACAAGCGCCGTTTGGACGTTAAGGTTTCTGTCTCTTACGACACCGACATGGAAACGGCGCTCAACGTTTTGGCCAAGGCGCCCAAATATTGCAAGGACACGCTAAATGATCCCGAACCGCTTGTCTGGTTTGACGGCTTTGGCGACAGCGGAATAAACATGACGCTTGCCGTTTGGTTCAAAAAAGAAAATTTCTTGGCAGCCAAAAACGAAACATTCATAGCGATAAAGCGCGTTTACGACGAGGCCGGAATCGAGATTCCCTACAACAAGCTTGACGTTAAGGTTTACGACAGCGAGAATCAATTCATCGCTGGAGCGGCGCGCAAAATAAAAGCCAAGGCCCAGCCCAAGACAAAAAAGATTGACAAAAGAATTCGCGGAAAGTCAAAGGCGACAAAGAACTTGATTGAGTCTGAAAGCGCCAAGGAATACGACCCCGACGACGAACACTGACCTTAAAGGCCGCCGCCCAATAATTCCGCAAGACTTTGCTTGACGCCAAAAGCCTCAAGCAAATCGCGCGCGGATTTTTCGCAAGCCAAAGATTGCGTGGCCGCGCCGCCCGCCAAAACGGCGCGAATCATAAGATTTTTTGGCGTTCCTTCCATATCGATAAATTCCAAAACTTGAACCTTGTAGCCGCGCGCTTCCAAAAGCTGGGCGCGGACTGCGTCCGTCATCAGCGCGGAAAAGCGCTCGCGCAAAATGCCATGCTTTAAAAGCGGCGCGAAGACCGCGTTGGACGACTTTGAAAGCTGCGAATTGATTTCTTTTTGGCAGCAGGGAACGGACAAAATCGCCTTGGCATTTTTGTCAACGGCAAACTTTAGCGCGTAGTCCGTGGCCACGTCGCAGGCGTGCAAGGTGATTACGATGTCGGGATTTTTTCCGCTGTACTTTGCGATGTCGCCGCAAACAAAATTTATGTTATTAATGCCAAGGCGGGCGGCCAAGTCGGAGCAGGATTTTATCACGTCTTCCTTTAAGTCAACGCCGGTGATTTGGCAGGGAATCTTTTTTACGCTTTCCAAAAAGTACTGGACGGCAAAGGTCAGGTAAGACTTGCCCGAGCCAAAGTCCAAGATTTGCAGGGGCTCTATTGGCCGCCCGCCTTCTTGGGCTTGCAACACGTTAGGCAAAACGTCGTCCAAGAGTTCCAAAAAGCGGTTGACTTGGCGGAACTTGTCGTACTTTGCGGAGACGACTTTTCCAGCGTCGGTCATAACGCCCAGCGCCTGCAAAAAGGGAACGCTCGTTCCTTCTTTTATGATGTAGTTTTTGGAACGGTTGAAAGCGCCGGCAGTCGCGGTCATGCGAGCGCCGGCATTTTGGGCTTGCAAGGCGGCCGCGCTTAAAGGCTTTACATACGTTCCCTTGTCGGATTGAGGGGCAAGCGCTTTTTCCAGCCGGCGGACTTCGCCGCGCTTGTTGGCCAAAAAGGTGATTTCTTTTTCTTCAGTCCGTTCCACGCAATTTTTAAAGGAGCGGCCGATGTTGGCGTTTAGAAATTCCTCCAGTTCCGCCTCTGAAAAATTTTTATGAAAGCTTTGCTTTTCGGTGAAGAATTCGGCAAAATACGGAGAGTCCGCTCCGCCCTTAAAGCGAATTTTTACGCGCTGGTAGTTTTTGCCGAGAATTTCCTCAACTTTGCCTGTGGGCTTTGAAAGGGTCGCCGAAAGAATCATGGCTTAATGGTAACGACTTGCCGCGCTCTTGTCTAGACCGACAAAAAATGATATAATGGATTTTATGGCTAAAACTTTTGTTTTTGTAAATCAAAAAGGCGGAGTCGGAAAGACTACCTCCGCGATCAATATCGGCGCTTACATCGCGCTGGCCAAAAAGAAAGTTCTTCTTGTTGACTTTGACTCCCAGGGAAATATGTCCAGCGGCGTAGGCGTTTCAAAAGACAAGCCTACTATTTATGAATTGTTGAGCGGCGAATGCGAAGCCAAGGACGCGGTCAAAAAGACTTGCATCCCCACTTTGGACGCCATCAGCGCCAGCCTTGACCTTTCGGGCGCCGCGATCGAATTGGTTGACCAAAAACGCCGCGAATACTTTTTAAAGGACGCTTTGGAACCGCTCCAAGACAAATACGATTACATCTTGATTGACTGCCCTCCTTCCCTTGGCATTCTTACGCTGAACGGTTTGGTAGCGGCCGACGCGGTTCTCGTTCCGATGCAGTGCGAATATTTTGCCTTGGAAGGAATTACCCTTTTGCTGCAAACCGTAAAGAAAGTTCAAAAGTCCATCAATCCAAGTTTGACTATCGGCGGAATCTTTTTCACGATGTACGATTCAAGAACAAGACTCGCGCAGGACGTTGTAGTTCAAGTAAAGTCATATTTTAAGGACGTCGTTTTTAACACGATCATCCCCCGCAACGTCCGTCTTAGCGAAGCTCCGTCTCACGGCTTGCCTGTTTGCAAGTACGACCCTGAATGCGTTGGAGCCAAGAGCTATCAAAAATTGGCGGAGGAGGTAATCCATCGTGGCTAAGAGAAAAACTGGCTTAGGACGCGGAATCGGCGCCTTGATGGGAGAGGCCGAACAGCAAGTTCAAATCGAATACGAGCCTCCCGTTGACGAAATTCAGGACGAGCCAAAAAGTTCCGCAAAAAAAATCGCCTCAAAAAATTCAAACCTTCCTTCGTCAATAGAAACAGATGACAATGGAACTCTTTGGATTTCGCCAGATTTGCTCAAAGCCAACCCTCACCAGCCCCGCCAAGTTTTTAACGAGGAACAGTTAAAGGAACTTTCAGACTCAATCGCCGAGCACGGAATCGTTCAGCCCATCGTAATCGAAGACGCGGGCGACGGAACCTTTTACATCATCGCCGGCGAACGAAGAACGCGCGCCGCGAAATTGGCCGGCCTAAAAAAAGTTCCGGTGCAGCTGCGCAAATTTAACGACGAAAAAAAATTGGAAGTCGCACTTATCGAAAACATTCAGCGCGCCGACCTAAACCCGATAGAAGAGGCGCAGGCCTACTACAACCTTATGAAAATCGGCGGCCTCAACCAAGACGAAGTCGCCCAAAAAGTAGGCAAAGGACGCCCGACAGTCGCCAACGCCTTGCGCCTTTTAAAGTTGCCCGAGGACATGCAAAACTCTTTGATCGTCGGACAAATTTCAAGCGGACACGCTCGCGCGCTTCTTAGCGTTGTCAATCCCGCCGACCAGCGCGTTTTGTTCGGCAAAATAATCGCAAGCAACTTGTCCGTTCGCCAGGCGGAAGCGCAAGCCGCGTCTCTTAACGACGGAGGCCGCGCCGCAAAAAAGGACGGCAAAAAAGACGGAGCGCGAGTCCGCAACCCCGACGTAATTTCTATCGAACAAAAATTTATGGAAAGCCTTGGAACAAAAGTTTCGCTTAACGGAAGTTTGGAAAAAGGCCAGCTTGTCATCGACTACTTTAGCCGCGCCGACTTGGACAGGCTTTATTCGCAAATCGTAAAGGAATAAAACCCATGGTTTTTACAACAGAATTTTCTCCACTTCTTGAAGACTACGACAAAAACGAGCGCCTTACTATGGCCGCAATCTTGCAGTATTTTGAAAACGCGGGAAGCCGCCATTCCGACGCGGCCGCAGATTCCGCGATTAAGGTAAGCGAGACTCTTGGCGTTGCGTGGGTTTTGACCGACTGGAAAATTTGCGTTTCGGAATTTCCGCGCTACGGACAAAAGATTAAAGTAGAAACTTGGAGCGAAGGTTTGACTTCGCCCTTTGGAACGTCGCGCAATTTTTACTTGTACGCCGACGGAGCGCTTGCCGTCGAAGGAACCAGCAAATGGGTTCGCCTTGACTTAAAGACCGGACGTCCGATGAAGGTTGAGGCGGACTTGCTTGACCGCTACGGCCCGGAGCCTGGCAAAAAAGTTTTTGGCGGCGAAAAGCTTGAAAAGATTTCTTTGCCGGAAGCGTTTGAAGCCGAGAAAAAAATCCAGCTGCGCCGCTCCGACTTTGACTTTAACGACCACGTTCACAATCTTAACTACTACGACTTTGCGCTTGAAGTTTTGCCAAGCGGAACGGACGGAAGCCCGGAAGGCGCCGCCAAAAATTTGCGCGTCAGCTACAAGACCGCGCTAAAGCAAGGCGACGAGGCCGTGGCCAAATTCGCGCGCGACGGCGACAAGAATATCGTGGGAATTTATTCAGGCGCGGGCGTTTTGGCTTGCGCAATCGAATTACACTAAAGCGCCTTCAACGGGGCGGCAAACTGAACGCTGCGCTCGGTGGCCAAATCGTCAAACTTTATCGCGTAGCAAAAAGCCTTGTCATTTACAAGAACAATCGTTCCGTCGCCAAAAACTTTGTGGCGAACGCGGTCGCCTTTTTTAAATTGCGTGGCAGCGGCCTTTAGGCGGCCTTCGTCGTACTTGATTATTTTTTGCGACTGCTCCACAAGCGACTTGTCAAGCGGCTTTTCGATGTCATAATTTTTCATATCCTCGCCCGCGGCCTCAAAGATAAAGCGGCTGGGATACTTAAAGATTCCGTCGTTGGCCTTGCCTTCCGCGTCGCTAATAAAAAGCCTGTCTTTTGCGCGCGTCATGGCGACGTATGCGATTCGCCGCTCTTCTTCCATGTCCTCGGGCGTTTGCACTTTGCGACTTGGGAAGATTCCTTCGTTCATGCCGCATAAGAAAACGTTTTTAAATTCCATTCCCTTGGCCGCGTGAATCGTCAGCATTTTGACGGCGTCGCGTTTGTCCTCGCGGTCAAGGTCGGTGAAGAGCGCCGCGCGCTGCAAAAAATCCTCCAAAGTCGCGTCGTCGTCAAAGCCCGCTTGGTTTACCGCGCGCTTGAACTCGGCGGCGTTGTCCAAGCGGTCTTGGTCGGCCTCCAGGCGCAAAAAGGCTTCGTAGCCGCTCTTGTCCAAAATCGATTGCAAGACGCTTCCAAGCTTGCTTGTGCCGCTTCCGACCGTGTAGACAAAAGAGTTTTTGTCGTTTAAAAGCGCGCGGCTTTCTTCTATCGCGTCAACGTAGGCCTGGGCTTTCGTTCCTTTTAAAATCGGATCGTTTTGGGAAAGCAAGCCTTTTAGCGCAACGTAGGCGGAACAGTCGTTATTGTCGGCGTATTCTTTTATCGCGGCGATTTTGTTCTTTCCGATTTTGCGGCTGGGAAGGTTCACCGTGCGGTAAAATGAAACGTCGTCGGCAACCGTCAACATTCGCAAGTAAGAAATCATATCCTTGATTTCGCGGCGGCCGTAAAATTCCGTTCCGGCAAGGATGCGGTAAGGCAAATCGTTTTTGATGAAGGCTTCTTCAAGCGAGCGCGAAAGATAGTGGGCGCGGTAAAGAATCGCGATGTCGCGCAGGTTGCCATTCTTGCATAATTCCTTAACCTTTTTGCAAATCCACTTGGCCTCGTCCTCCTCGCTGGGAGCGTGATAGTAGAGGGGCTTGGGGCCGGCCTTTTTTGTCGGCGCAAGTTCCTTGGGATAACGGACAGTGTTATGGGCGATCAAGGAATTGGCCGCCGTAAGAATTTGCGGCGTGGAACGGTAGTTCTTTAAAAGCAAAATCGTCTTTGCGTCCTTGTAAACTTTTTCAAAGTCCAAAATCAACTTGACGTGGCTTCCGCGCCAAGAGTAAATCGTTTGGTCACTGTCTCCGACGATAAAAAGATTTTTGTGCTTGCGGCTTAAAATTTGCGCTATGGAATATTGCTTTGCGCTCACGTCTTGGAACTCGTCAACCATTATGTATTGAATTCTGTCCTGCCATTTTTCGGCAACGTCGGGAAACTTTTCCAAAATGTAGACCGCGAAATTTATCAAGTCGTTAAAGTCAACGCCAAAACATTTTTTTTGCTCATACAAAAAGCGCAAGAATATTTCTTGGTTGCGCTCGATTCCCTTGGCCAAAAATTTTTCTTTAAGCTCCTCATTGTTCAGCTTGTAAAAATAGTCGATGTAAGTGTCGGCCTGCATTTTTTTTGCTTCCAACACCTCGTCGATTTTCTGCTGGATCGTCGCTTCCTTTAAGGTCAAGCCCATGTCGGCAAAAACGCGCAGCAGTATCGAGCGCCAGTCTTCCTTGTCCAAAATCACAAAGTCTTTTGGAAAATTTATTTTGTTTATGTCTTCGTGAAGGAGCAGCGTGCAAAAGGCGTGGAAGGTGCAAATGTAGCCCAAATCCATGTCGCCCAATTCGGAACGGACGCGCATCTTCATTTCTTCGGCAGCGCGGTTGGTGAAGGTTACGCACAAAATGTTTTTAGGCGAGATTCCCAAGTCGCGTACAAGGTAAACGTAGCGGCTTACCAAAGCGCGCGTCTTTCCGCTCCCCGCTCCGGCCAAAACGCGAATGTGGCCTTCCGTGCTTTGAACCGCGTCCAACTGTTCCGGGTTGAGGCGGGCGAAAATGTCGTGGTCAGTTTTGCTTTTGGGCATAATGGAATACTAGCGCGTTTTGGGCGTTTTTGCAAAGGGTCAGTTTGGCGCCTTTATTTTTGTCGCGCCAATCATTTGCACGACATTCTTTTCAAAATGTTCTGGGACAAGGCTTACATCGCCGACATGGGCATTACAGGCACGCAATATTTTATGGTGGAAGGCCGCATGCCCTGCGCCATCGCGGTTATGGGGAAGCATATATCCAAAGTTTATACTTCAAATATATGCTTCCACTAAATTATTCCAAACACAAAGCAGGAACAAAACCTCTAATATTTATACTACTTGTAGTTTTAAAAAATCCTTTATCATTAATTACACGTATGTCTGTGCTCGAACTATAAGTAGGGGAGCGTAAGAACCACGCGGTACAAGTGCCGCCGCTAGTTCTAGCATAATCAGTAGGTTTACGAATTCTAGCATCGTCATCGTTACGTTCAATGTTAAAACCGTATTCATCTCTGGTAACTTCCTGCGCACTCAAAAGGAAAATCTTATCAACTGTAGGACCGCTTGCCCTTTCATTTTCTCCTTGATTCCAATATTTCGCATCCTTTTCAGGATTAGTAGAACGAGCGCTGTTATCAACAGTAGTATCTGCAATTTTTGAAACACCTACTGAATCAAAAGCAGTATTTAAGAAACCGATATAAGTATCATAAGAATCACGATGTACACCATTTAACCAGTTTCGTATATAAGATGTAGGATAACTGTTATAAGAAGAATAACGATCTCCAATTATAGCGCATTCAGCAAGCAAAAGCTTTTTACCAGTAGTATCAGTTTTACCATCGTGGTCAAAACTTGTTGTAAGAATACGCCAATTAATTGGTTCTACTTTAAACCATCTATATTCTTTCTTTTGTACCACCGATCCATCGCTAAAACACAAACCATCTGCAATACTGTAAATAGTAGTTTTAACTTTAGCATACAAGTTTCCATCACTTCCCAAGCAATAAGTAAAGTCTCCCTGTACAACTGACTTTGATTCATCAATTGTAATTGTGCTATTCTTAGGCAATATTGTTTGAGGCCAATCACCAAATTCTACAATGTCATAATCAACACCATTAATTGTTTTTGTATTAACTTTATTGTAAGATGTTGGAACAAAAGTAAGATTAAGTGAAGCATTAACACTAACATCCTGTCCGGGCATTGTAAATGTTTTAACATTTCCATCACCATTAACAGAGATACTTGTGTTTGATGTAGTAACTGACACAGAGTTAAGTACATAATACTTTGTACTTGGGGTTACCGTAAGTGTTACGATATCACCTTCAAAAGCAGATGTTACATTTGAAGTCAATGTTCCGCCTTCGATAGATGTTAGAAGTGTAATTGTATGCTTTGAATCAAATGTAGAACTAACCGTTACAGATTGCGCAGGCATTACAAAAGTTCTAGTATTACCAGTTCCTGTCAAATCAACTGATGTTCCATCTGAAGCGACTACATTAACAGAATTGAATCTATAGTAATCACTTTCTGGTGTAGCGGTAACAGTAATAATTTGACCAAAGTTAGCTGTAGAAGATACCGTGGAACCGATTGTAACAATAACATTACCATTTGCAACTGAACCAACGTCAATTGAATAATCAATCATTGTATAATTTGCTGTTACGGTAACATCATTAGCTGGCATAGTAAACTTATCCTTTACAACATCGATAGTAGAATCAGAAGTTGTTACTGTATAAGAATCAAACTGCCAACCAGTTGCAGGAGTATTGCTAAGTGTAATTTCAGTTCCTTCTACACCAGTTGCCTGTGAGGGAATTACTTCTCCATGCTCGCTTGAAATATTTACACTGTAAACAGGTATAGCAGACCAAAGAGCATAAAGAGTAATATCTGCATTAGCAGTATAATCGGCACCATCAGCATAAGCGGATTCAGCAGCATCAGCTGAAGTTCCCCATCCAGCAAAATAAAATCCAGACTTAGAAAAACCCATTTCAGAAAAAGACTTCAAAGACTCAGCCCGATTCTCTGTAAATGTTTGCGTAACTGTGGCAGGATTTTCGCTGCCATCATTTACATTAAATGTAACCGTATATGTAACAGCCACAGGTGTTGGTGTAGGCAGCTGTATTGGCGTGGGGTTGCTTCCACCTCCCCCCGCGCTGTTTGAGCACGAGGCAAAGGCAAAAAACAATGCCGCGCAAATGGCAAAAAAGACCGCTCGATTAAAAACATTTTTCATAAAAACCACTCCTTTTTACAAACCGTTCCACCTGTCCGTTTACCCATAAAATCGGACAATAGGTCTATTTTCCATTATAAGACCAATAGTCCGATTAGTCAAGAAAAAACGGACAAATGGTTCTATTATAAAAGCATGGGATTTTGGAAAAACGTAGACGACGAGTTAAAGTATCAAGGCAAAGAGCGAAAGGAACTGGCGGCTGCCGCCAATTTTGACGTTTCCTATATCGGAAAAGGCATTCGCCGCGACAGCGTTCCCGCCGCAGACTTGGCCGTCCGCATTGCAAAAGCCCTTGACGTCTCATTGGAATACCTCTTGGAAATGCCCGAAAACTCCTCCTCCCACAAAAAAGAAAGCCCCGCCGAAATCAACAAGGCCATTCGCCTGTATCACAAATTTGACGCCCACTTAAAGGAACTGGAAAAGCTTTCCGCCCCAGAACGCGCTCTAGTTCTAAGTTTAATGAAGACGATTAATGCCGCGCGCAAAAACTAATCCTTTCCAAAACCCAAAAAATCCGCTATACTACCCTCATGTCCACCTTCACGATAAAACACAACGAGCTTACCGCCGAGCAGTTCCGCTATCTTTGGGAATCGATTTGGGGAGAGCCGCCGACGCTGGAGCAAACGGAACGCCCGGCACGCAAATCTTTGTGGAACTTTGCGCGATGCCGGACAAGATTCCCTTTTACCAAAAGTTCGGCTTTGAAGCCAACGAGGCGCAGCGCCTAAAAATAATGTACAAAGTGGATGGAACTGCATCATGCTAGAAAATTTAATCATTCGACAAGAAACGCCCGCCGACTACAAAGGCGCGGAGCTTATGACTATGCGAAGTTTTTGGAACAAGTATTGGCCGGGTTGCAGCGAGCATTTTCTTGTCCGAATCATTCGCGAGTCCAACGATTATCTTCCAGAACTTAGCCGCGTGGCGGAACTTGACGGCAAAATCGTCGGAGCGGTTTACTACACTCGCGCTTGGATTGACGACGGAAGCGCGCGGCATCCGGTCGTTACCTTTGGCCCGCTTGCCGTAGAGCCCACGCTTGAAGGAAACGACATCGGCGGCGAGCTTATGCGCAAGTCAATTGAGGCGGCAAAGAAAGCGGGCGTCGCGGGCATTGTCGTAATCGGCGAGCCGAATTATTATCCGCGCTTTGGCTTTAAGCGCGCTTCGGACTTTGGCATTACCGACGGCGAAGGAAATTCCTTTGACGCGATAATGTGCCTTCCGCTAAACGACGACTTTTCAAAAATCAAAGGAAGAATTGTCGAAAGCGCGGACTTTAAAAAACTGGAAGACCAAAAGCGCCTGCAAGAAATCAACAAAGAATTCCCCTCCTACCGCAAGGTAAAAGTCCAAGAAGGCTTTATGCAAATTTTTGAGCAGCACTTGGGCGTTGTGGAATCAATCAAGGACGGCGTGTTTTACGTCCGCTATTGGGAGCTTTTGATCCCCGCAAAGGCAGACGGCTTGGAAAAAGTGCCAACGGTCGGAAGCGACGTTCAGTTTATTTGGAATCATAAAGGCGAATCAAGAATAACTAAAGTTTTTAAAAACTTGCTTGAGGAATAATGAAAGACTTCATTCTGCTCTTGCCAATAATTTTTATTTTTCACGACATGGAAGAGATAATCGGCTTTGGGCGTTTCTTTAAAAAGAACCCCGACTTGTTCGAGCGCTTTCCAAAAACGCTCGCCCCTTACCGGGACTTTTCCACGGCAGGATTCGCGCTTGCGGTCTACGAAGAATTCATTCCGTTTTTTGGAGTGAGCCTTTTAGCCTATTATTTTCCGAACGACATTCTTTACGGATTGTGGTTTGGAATTTTCCTTTCGCTCGCCGCGCATCTTTTGGTTCACATCGGCCACGCGCTTTACATAAGAAAATACATTCCCTGCGTCGCCACAAGCGCGCTTTGCCTGCCCATAAGCGCCGCCATAATTTACAAGTGCGCCAAGCTTATGACGTTCAACGCCGTGACCATAGTTTGCATTCCTTTAGCCTTTGTCCTTATGATTGCAAACTTAAAGTTCGCGCACTTTCTCATGCATTGGTTCAACAAAAGATAATCTTGCGCCGTCCGCGTTTTAGCGCTAGTATAGCCCTATGGACAAATCAGACCTTCTTCAATTCATAGAAAACAGCGCGGACGAATGCGTCGCGCTCCAAAAGCTTTTGACATCGCATAAAGCGCTCGCCCCGGAAAACGGCGGCGACGGCGAATGGGAAAAGTGCGCGGCATTGGAAGAATTTTTGCGCGCCCACGGAATAACAAACTTGGAGCGCTTTGACGCGCCCGACAGCCGCGCCCTGCACGGAAGGCGGCCCAACTTAATCGCGACGATTCCAGGGCTTGCAAATGACGGCGCGATTTGGGTCATCGCGCACATGGACGTGGTTCCGGTCGGGAACCTGGCGGACTGGAAGACCGATCCGTGGACCGTCGTTCAAAAGGACGGAAAGCTTTTTGGCCGCGGCGTTGAGGACAACCAACAGGGCTTGTGCTCGGCCTTCGCCGCCGCCTGGGCCTTTGTCGCAAACGGCATCCAGCCGGAACGAACGATAAAACTTTTGTTCGCGGCCGACGAAGAAGTCGGAAGCAAGTACGGAATGATTTGGCTTTTGCAAAATCATCCGGAACTTTTTAACAAGAACGACTTTTTTGTAATCCCCGACGGCGGCGATCCTCTTGGCCAGACAATCGAAGTCGCCGAAAAAAACGTCTTGTGGATTCAGTTCACCGTAAGCGGAAAGCAGTGCCACGGCTCGCGGCCAGACGAAGGACTCAACGCCTGCCTTGCCGCCAACCGTTTGAGCGTCGCGCTTTACGAGGGCTTGCATAAAAAGTTTGACGCGAAAGACGATTTGTTTGAGCCCGACACTTGCACCTTTGAGCCGACTAAGCGCGACGCGAACGTTGCGGGCGTGAACATAATTCCGGGAAGCGACGTATTCTGCTTTGATTGCCGCGTTCTTCCGCGCTATAAAAATGAAGAAGTTTTGGAAGAGATAAAAAAGATTGTCGCACAAGAAGAAAAAGTCTCGGGCGTGAAAGTGTCGTTCGAGCTTTTGCAAAACGCGCAGTCAAAAGCTACCGACAAAAACGCTCCGGTCGTCAAAGCGCTCAGTTCCGCCATAAAAGAGGCGCACGGAATTGAAGCAAAGACAATCGGAATCGGCGGAGGAACGGTTGCCGCAGAGCTTAGAAACCTTGGCTACGACTGCGTCGTGTGGAGCAGCCTTGACGAGACCGCCCACATGCCCAACGAATACTGCGTGATAAGCAACATGACGCGAGACGCAAAGACGCTCGCGCTGTTGTTTTTGTCGCCGCAGTCCTAGGCTTGCCAGCAATCTTATTGCCACTATCTAATCTTAAAGAAGATTCCCAGCGTAAAGATTGTGACCAAAAGCTGGACAATCAAAAACTTGAGCAAGACTTGAGTCGGGGACCAGCCAAGATTTTTTCGAACATGGTCATGCAAAGGAAAGCGCACGTTTGAAAAAATCTTGATCTTAAAGAAGCGCAAGAGCGCGACTTTGATGAGTCCCGTTCCGCCGTTAAGCAAAATCACAAGCGATGTCGCGATAAGGATGAAGGGGTTTCCAGTCGCGAGCACGCAGGCTCCGATAAAAAATCCCAGAGCGCGGCTTCCGGCGTCTCCCATCAAAACGGAGCTTGGGAAGGCGTTGTGCCACAAGTAGCCCATCAACGTTCCGGCCATCGCGAAAGTCATGATGCCCCACGCCGCTCCAGTCTTTAAGTGCGGAACGAGCAAATACTTTGCGATGTCAACGTGGCCAAGAATTACGTAGAAAATAATTCCAAGCGCCATAAGCGCCACAAGAATCAACGTTGAAGAAAGGCCGTCAACGCCGTCAGTGCAGTTGG
>JAEEGJ010009142.1_pt1 | contig 26767 bp, 23 predicted proteins | sample 8958761 | NCBI WGS metagenome assembly JAEEGJ01 (sample SAMN16246546, study PRJNA631951) | gut metagenome | biome: gut microbiome; feature: rumen; material: RS-attached | host: Bos | place: Iran: Karaj | collected 2018-10 | reverse complement strand
ACTTTGTAGCCGGTGCGACCGTTGCATTTACGCTTGTATCAGCTGGTTTATCTCTTCTTATGATTCTTAATCGTAAGAAGGATAACAAGAAGAAAAAGTAAGAAGGATTAACTTCTGACAGTGTCGACAGATATCTCGAAAGAGACGTCTGTCGGCATCAATGAGGGGTTAATCCCGTTTTTTATGAGGTTAAAACGATGAGATGAATATAAGAAAAACATTGAATAGTATGATCGTAGCCCTGATATTCGGGGCTTTTTTATTGCTCATTTACTATGTTTTCAACCTGTGGATCCTTGATTTGGCAGAAAAGGAGAACTCCCGAAGCTATGAACAGATACAGCAAACCGTAACAGTTATGGCTCCCGAGCAGCTTCTTGAAGAGACTGTTCCGATGATACCGACTGAGATTTTGCCGGAGTATCAAGAACTTGCGCAGGAATATCCTGATTTTGCAGGTTGGATCAGCATTTATGGGACAGATATGAGTTTGCCTGTCATGCAGGAACAGGAAAACTCACGAGATTTCTATCTGACACATAACTATAGGGGAGAAGAGGATTCTTTCGGATGCCCATATATCCCGTATAACGGATCATACAACTCAGATAATGTCATAGTTTACGGGCATAATATGCGCCATGAGCAGATGTTCGGGATCCTTCACAGGTACCAGGATCCTTCATTCTGGGAAGAACACAGGCTTATCAACTTTGATACGCCTTATCAGCATAAGGTATATGAAGTGTTCTCTGTAATGATTGTTTCGGTGCAGGACAGACACTTCAGATTTCAAGCGTTTACGGACTTTATGAGTCCGTCCCAATCACATTTTTACATCAATGAATGCGTTGCAAGAAGCTTGTTTGACACGGGTGTTGTTCCCGGTGACGACAGTTCGCTTCTGACACTTGCAACGTGCGAGTACACAATCCCGAATGGCAACGGAAGACTTGTGATAGTTGCCCGGGATGTAACCAATTACGGATAAGGAGGAATCGTTATGAATGATAAGAACGTAAAGGTTTCCCTTAAGATCTTGATCCTCAATGATCTTTTCAGTTCCAACGTTATTGATAAAGAGATATATGAAAAGGCATTGAAAAAGATTCGGGAAGAAGAAATATGACTGCACATATGTTCTGTTATGTATTATAATATTTATAATATATTTATTATAATTAATGGAGGTGTGATTTGCAGGACCTCGAGAATAATAAAGCAGCAATATACCATTTCACGGATGAAAGTAAGAAAAGACCTGAAGTATATAAGAAACAGCTTAGAGCTCTTGAAGCGTTTGCTGTTGAGAACGGTCTTGAAGTTACTGATGTGTTCTGTGATATGAGCCTTAGGAAGGTCGATGGCGTTGAGTTTAAGCGCTTTATGTCTAACTGCGAAAACTATAATGCCCTTGTTACTAAGGACTTTTATCACATTTCCAAGAATACAGGTAAGTGTCTGGGTACTCTAAAAGAACTCAGAAGTAAGGGATTAACGGTATATACAATAGAAAACGGTTGCTTCCGTTGGACTGAGGCTGACTTTGATAAGCCTTTAAAGGTTGCAACCTATTTCTGTTATTACGGAACGGAAAACGAAAACCGAGATACTGTTAGCTTAAAGAATGATGTATTTTCTCTTTTTGTTGAAAAGAAGACTAACTGGACTTTAGTGGATATGTATCAGGATGAGGCTCTTCTTCAGATAAACGGGGAACAGCCCAACTTACAAGAATTAATAGCCAATAGTGATAAGTACGATCTTTTACTCGTACACAACATGAATGATATTCACAGGAGAACGACTGCTTTTTGCAAAGTCAGAGAAGCTCTTAAGTTGGATATCTATTCATTGCAGGAAGGCTTTTTAGCATATAGGTGACAAATATGAATTACGCTGAACAAATCAAACAAAAACTGCAGAGGGGAAGTACGGAACCCCTAAAGGCGGTCGTTTATGCCAGAGTCTCTACTGATAATGAAGGTCAGAAGGATTCCTGCTCAAATCAGGTTGCAATGGCTGAGAGTTTCGTAAGTAGCCATCCGAATATCGAACTTCTTTCGATATTTGTTGATGACGGTATCTCCGGCAAGAATGATTTTACAAGACCTCAGTACAACGCAATGGTCGATTTGCTTCAAACAGAGGGTTTTGATCTGATCATAACCAAGGCTTTGTCGCGACTTAACCGTGACGAGCTCAATTCATTGCTGCTTAACAGTATGCTTATTGAGCATAATGCTACTGTTTATACTCTTGAGGACGGCCAGGTTCATGATTTCGAGGATATTAACTCGGGACTTCTTCACAGTTTGAAATATGCCATAGATGCTCAATATGTTAAGCAGCAGAGCATTAACGGTAGGAAAACACAGGAGCTTCGCATCCAAAAGAAAGAACTCTCTGCCAAAGATATCTCATTCGGTTACGATTGGCACAGAGATACAAAAACTATCACGATCAATGAAGATCAGGCTGAGATTGTAAAGTGGATGTTTGACGAGTACGTATATAGAAACTGTGTTCCGTCCGATATACAGGAACAGCTTAAGAGTAAGAAGGGTATGTATCTGAGCCTTAGAACAATCCGTAATATTATTCACGATGAGAGATACATAGGTAATTTCTATATAAACAAGAGAACATCGAAGCTGGGAACCGGCAAATCTAAGTCAAAACGAATTCCTTTGCCTAAAGAGCAGTGGGTATTATGTGAGCGCCCTGATCTTCAGATAGTTGATGAGGATGTGTTCAAAATGGCTCAGCGAGTCCACAATAATAGAATTACGGTTTATGAGAAGCCTGATAAGGAAGTCACTAAAGCTTATTTCCAGGGAACTCATTTATATGCCAGTAAGGTCTTTTGCCCGGTTTGCGGTCAGCCATATCAATACGGCTTTTCAGATCGAGCAAAGCAAATACCTCTTTATATGATCAAAAATCATTCGGAATGTACAAATCCGGTCAGACGTATTAAGGAAGAGGATCTTAAGGAAATAACCCAGATGACTCTTAGAAAGATGACTGAGAATCAGGATGATTTATTTGATTCTCTGGAAAAGACACTTTCCGATGTGGTGAAAACGTATAAAGTCGACAGGTCGGGTGTTGAAAAGTTCAAAAAGCAGAAGGCTGCTAAAGAGAAACAGTTGGATAATCTTATTGATCAACTGTCAGAAAGTGATCTTACCGATCAGGCAAAGAATCGAATTAAATCCAAGATAAATGCAATTTCATCTGAATTGGATGGCTTAGATAAGGAGATTGAGAAGTCTAGTTCGGCAAAATTGGACGGTTCGTATGTAAACGATAAGATGAATCAGATCAGGCGAGCGCTCTTAGAGCTGCGTAAATTTGATGTAATCGACAGACAGAAGATTCTTAATTACATTGATCATATCAGCATGCCAGCAGATGGGAATGTTCAAATATACCTGAAAACAGGGGATATGACCGGTTTCGGAGCATCAAATGACCTCCGCGTTTGCACGGGGGGCATCCAAGATGACCCGTGTTCAAAGCATGGACCATATCCGCACTTTCAGAGCCTCTGACCTCACCAACGATGATGCGGTCGGGACGCATTCTTAATGCTGCGCGGATCATCATTCCTATATTTACTTCTCCGCTTCCGTCAGGACCCGGAAGTCTTGCTTCCATCCTTACCAGATTGTCGATGCCCTGAAGGTTAAGCTCGGCTGAATCCTCTATTGTAACTACACGCTCATCCTGAGGAATGAATCCCGAAAGCGTATTAAGAAACGTTGTCTTTCCACTTCCGGTTCCGCCGCACAGGAATATGGTCTTCTTATTACGAACGCACTCACACAGGAACCTTGCCGCATCTTCGCTTATGAACCCCTGCCTTATCAAAGTTACGATGTCATGGGAGATTCCCGTGAACTTTCTTATGGTGACGATGGGTCCGTCAGGTGCGACCGGAGGCAGTACGCAGTTGGCTCTGGAGCCGTCGGGCAGTCTAAGATCCGATATGGGGTTAGCCTCATTAAGGGGACGGTTCCTGTTAGCGAAAAAGCAGGATATAACCGTCTTCAAAGACTCGGCATCCTTAAACTTTATGTCCGTCTTATACAGCTTTCCTCCGCGTTCGTAGAAGACTTTGTCAGGTCCGTTTACCATGATCTCTGTTATGGTGGGATCCTCCATAAGAGGTTCGATGACATCAAGCCTTCTTAAGCTGTTGAATACACTCTGAGCCAGTTCTCTTTTCTGTTCGAGAGGAAGGCCTGCGGAGTTCTCGTCTATGCCTATTACCTCGGAGATTATCTCCTTCAGTCTGTCATCCGAAGGATCTGATTCAGTTCTAAGAACACTCAGTACGTAATAGATGAGTTTCTCTTTGATCTCGGATGTGTCATATGTTGATCGAATCATAATGTTGTCTGTAATCCTCGCAGTAATGTACCGTCATCAAAGCTCCTGACGGCAGAGCTCTCTTGAATAGACCGAGTTCTTTGGTCATGCCTGTATCTTCTGTGCACATCCTTGCCGGAAGGAGAATATGAAGCGTATCGCACGACTTAATGAAGTCAATCATCTGAGATACGCGCCAGCCTTCAACTACAACCAGTGCGCCGGTATCTTCGTTGATACAAAGCTTCTTGAGAAGCTCGATCAGACGCGAACAGCTCTGAGAGCCTATATCGAATACATCATCTTCATTCTCCGGTTTGCCGCACGATAAGAAGCCGTTACTGTCCGGATTAAGGTAGTCGAGTATCTTGATAGGATCGAAGCGCTTGTTTGAGCAGCTTCGAAGAAGTCTTGTGATCGATCCCGATGCCTCCGGCGTAAATGTAGCAGGCATCCTTATTCCGGACATAAGGTCTATTCTTATGGGGTGGATACAGTCGAAGCTGTCCGGACCGATAGCACTCTTAATGAAGTTCTCGCGCTCATCTATGTACGCATATGAGATGAGAAGTCTCAACCTGTCTTTGCCGCTGCTTTCTGCAATGCAAGGTTCATCAGATACGTCCGTTAAGTTCTTAGATATCTCTTTGTAGACAACGCGCATGTCTATGATGCTGTGACCTTTGCCATCGTCAGAAAACAATGGTATGGATCTGATGTTCCCCTCATCGGACGGAGGGGAGTACTGCCGGTTGTCATAAAGAACATAGATGTCCTTTATCAGCTTGAAGCTGATACCGGGATCGGAAACACCGACCCTTTCGATGTAGGCTGAAGGGAAACGGCTCATGAGCCTTTCTCTTATCAGCGCATAAAGATAACTGTCATTCTCATAAATCAATATCCCGAATGCCATGCCCTTATTCCTTTCGAGTATGATCTTAGGGCTATCATACAAGGGCTCAAAAGCGAATGTAACTACAAAATGACGACAATTTTCGACAAAAAACGACAAAGGATCTGTTGAGCAAAAAGGCCTGTGATGATACAATGAAATGTCACGTAAAAATACACACAAAGGCGGTATTCAACATGAGAAGGAACGAAGGAAAATGGCTCTTTACTTCTGAGTCAGTTACAGAAGGACATCCCGATAAGGTTTGCGATCAGATCTCTGATGCAGTCCTGGATGCTATCCTTGCGAATGATCCCGGCGCAAGAGTTGCGTGTGAGACATTTGCTGCAACAGGTATGATCGTTGTTGCAGGTGAGATCACAACATCATCTTATGTTGATATTCCCAGCGTAGCAAGAGATACGATTAAGGAGATCGGTTATAACGGAAGCGATGTTAGCTTTGACTATAAGACATGTGCCGTTATGACTTCAATCGATGAGCAGTCTCCTGATATCGCTCAGGGCGTTAACGATGCTCTTGAGACAAGAGGTGAAGGTCAGCTTGATACAGGTGCAGGCGACCAGGGTATGATGTTCGGTTATGCAAACGATGATACACCTGAGTTTATGCCGCTTCCTATCTCACTTGCTCATAAGCTTACTATGAAGCTTGCTGAAGTAAGAAAGGCTGATCCTGTAAGCTTCTTGAGCCCTGACGGAAAGAGCCAGGTTACAGTTGAGTACGACGGTTCTACTCCCAAGAGAATCGATACTGTCGTTATCTCAACTCAGCATAAGGATACTGTTGATGAAGCAACTATTAAGGACTTCGTAACAGAGAATGTTATCAAGGCAGTTATCCCTGCTGATCTTATGGATGAGAATACAAAGATCTTTATCAATCCTACAGGCAGATTCGTTCTTGGCGGTCCTGCAGGTGATACAGGTCTTACAGGAAGAAAGATCATCGTAGATACATACGGCGGATTTGGCCGTCACGGCGGCGGATGCTTCTCCGGTAAGGATCCGACGAAGGTAGACAGAAGTGCTGCTTATGCTGCTCGTCATATCGCTAAGAATGTAGTTGCAGCAGGTCTCGCAAGAGAGTGCGAGGTTCAGATTGCTTATGCTATCGGTGTAGCACGTCCTGTATCTGTTATGGTCGATACATTCGGAACAGGAACAATTGATGATTCCAAGATCTCCGATATTGTCAACAAGGTGTGTGACTTAAGACCTGCAGCTATTATCAAGGATCTCGATCTGAGACGTCCTATCTACAAGAAGACAGCAGCTTATGGTCACTTCGGAAGAAATGATCCTGACTTTACATGGGAGAAGCTCGATCTTGTTGATGCTTTCAAGGCGGAAGCTAGCAAGATCTGATAGATGAGTTCTTCACAATCTCAGGTTCTTAGAAGACTTAATACAGAAGATATCGGAAAGGAGCTTGACGGCGTAATCGTTACTGCCGTTAAGCTCATTTTCGAACGCAACGGTTTTGTTATCTTTGCGTGCAAAGGCGGGTTTACGGTAAAGGGCAATGTTCCCGGAAGTATCATCGAGGGCGTTGATTATAAGGTCAGCGGACAGGTGACGTCTTACCGTGAGCAGATGCAGATAGCTGCTTCTCTGATTGAAGTCGTTGAGAGTGAAGATACAGATAAAGCATTCATTGCGGAATTCCTTAAGGATATCTTTGACGGGGTAGGAGATAAGCTTGCTCAAAGACTTGCAGAAGCTTATGGCGATGAGGTTATTGAAGCGGTTCTTAACAGTCCTGAAGAGGCCGCGAATAATATACCCGGTCTGACTGAAGAAAAGGCGGTTCAGATATCCAATCAGATTGAAGAAGATCCTGCGTATTACCATACTGTTCTTGAGCTAAGAAAACTTGGTCTGTCGGCCAAGAAAGCTTCTAAAGTTTTCGATCAGTTTGGCAATGAGTGCATAGAACAGATCAAGAATAATCCGTACATACTTATGCGTATCGCGGGTATCGGTTTTGATACCTGTGAGCTGATAGCGAAGAGACTTAATGCGGAGCCTCTCAGTGTGTCGCGTTTTGAAGGTGCGATAGTAAGTGTAGTATCAGCTTTGCATGAAGAGACAGGGGATACTTATCTTGAGCCTGTGACAGTAAGAAACAGGACTATGTCACTCCTTTCGAAAGACACCGGAGGGATGATTCCGGAACAGATATTTGACGGCCTTTACTGCGATGCCATAGAACGGGCTAAGGCAGATAAGTTCATCGTTGTTTACCGCTTTATAGACGGCAAATGTGCAGGTTGTGATGAGACTGATGAGGGTGCCAGAATATCATCAAGAACCTACTTTGGCACAGAACTGTCGATCAAAAAAGACATCGAGAGTTTTCTTGATGCCAAGGTGGTCGTTCCTGACGAGAATAAGACCCGCAAGAAGATCCAAGCCATGGGAAAGCAACGGGGAATAGAACTCGAACAAAAGCAGGAAGATGCACTCTATATGAGTATGTATTCTCCTTTGTCTATCATCACGGGAGGACCCGGTACGGGTAAGACAACGATCACTTCCATACTTGCACAGTACTTTAGTGATGCGGGTATAGAGTGCGAGTTTTGTGCTCCCACGGGAAGGGCTGCGAAGAGGCTTTCTGAAGCTTCCGGTGTGAATGCATGCACCATCCACAGACTCCTGGAGATGAGTGCGCCGTCTGATGATGAGGACGAAGTGCAGGAGACATTTTTCGGAAGGAATAAGAGCAATCCTCTCGAGTGCAGAGTGGTAGTCGCGGACGAAGCTTCGATGATAGATATCTTTCTTTTCAAGGCTTTGCTTGATGCACTGCGTCCCGGAGCTTCGCTGATACTTGTGGGAGATCCCGAGCAGCTGCCTTCTGTTGGTGCAGGTAATGTTCTTGCGGATCTAATCTCTTGTCCGTCTATACCGTGTGTAAAGCTTGAGTATGTCTTCAGGCAGGATGAGGAGAGTTCCATAGCTTCTAATGCGGTGCGTATTCTGCGCGGGCAGATGCCTGTCGCAGGTGAAGACTTCGAGATCATCAAGACTTCTTCTGATGAGGAAGCGCTGTCATATATCACACGTCTTTCCGTAGAAAACAAGAATGATGATCATGCGATCTTGAGTCCAACCAGAAGAAACACTTTGGGTACTGAGAATCTTAATGTTTTGCTGCAGCAGTGCCATAACGAGGATGCACCGGAGCCCGTAAATGTCAGGGCGGATCTTAAGCTTTACCCCGGCGATAATGTGATGCAGATAAAGAACAACTACTCAATCGAGTATTATGATCCCTCATCGGGACAGGTACAGCGAGGCGTTTTTAACGGCGAGATGGGCAGATTCAAAGGCTTTGATGTGCTTACAGGAAAGTATGACATCATCTTTGACGGCGACAGGAAGATAGGCTTCGATAAAAAGAAAATGGCTGATATAGAGCTGTCGTATGCAGTTACCGTGCATAAGGCGCAGGGATGTGAGTTTGACAGGGTAACGATAGTTCTGGGCAAGATGAACTACAAGCTCTCGAACAGGAAGCTTCTGTATACGGCCGTTACGCGTGGCCGTAATAAAGTTACTGTGATCGATTCAGCTGACAGGCTTTCCAAGATGCTAAGGTCAGAGTCCGAGAATGCCCGCAGCACTTCGCTCAAAGATTTCCTTGCATTAGTGGCAGCAAGGCATGACGATGGGAATTCTTAAGGACGTTGCGGACCTTTTGCTTCCGCCGACATGCTGTGTGTGCGGCGGCTTCCCTGATGCTGACGGGAAGATACCTTACGATGTCCCGGAAGGCCTCCATCTTTGCTTCAACTGTCTGTCCAGTCTTATTCCACAGCCAGAGGATAGAAGGTTCTTTACATGCCTTTCTGAGCCTTATGAGGGCGATCCTCACCCTGAGCTTCCACTGTACATTCCGTTTCCTTACAAAGGCTTTTTCGAAAAGGCTGTGCCGCAGATGAAGTTCCATGAGCACCCTGAGCTTGCATCGTTTGCGGGTACTCTTCTTGGAAGCTACATCTCGAAAGACAACCTTAATGCAGACCTTATTGTGCCCATCCCGCTCTCTGCGAAAAGGGCAAAAGAAAGAGGCTACAATCAGGCAGGACTTATAGCACAAAGCGCATCCCAAGTGTGCGGCATACCTTGCTCGGACAAGGTGTTGGTAAGGGTGAAAGAGACTATGAGGCAGACGGAGATCACGGATAATGCGGTCAGAAGCTCAAATGTACAGGGGGCTTTCAGAACAGACCCTGAATTCTGTCTGGACGGGCTTAAGGTGATGCTGATCGATGACGTGGCGACTACCGGAAATACGCTTCATGAGGCGGCTATGGCTTTGTATGAGGGAGGCGCAGCGCAGGTTGTATGTTGTGCCGCCTGCGGTAACAGGGCTGTACTTAATGCCGAATCTTACTGAAACTGCCGGGGTTTTGAATTTATCGCTATTATTATATATAATATAGACAACCTGATGCGGGTGGGCTCTACATTGAACCTACATGACGTTAAATGGAACCCGGAGTCCGGCAGCGTAGATCAAGCCTTGTAAGTTGGACGGTTGAAACTGAAGGCAGGGTACCGCCCTTGAGAATTCGAGGGGTCAAGCGGGGTTCACTCAAGTCAGGCCTTTTTGTGCAAAAAAAGAAGTGGAACAGTTTATTGATGAGTTTGCTGAATGATGCAAGACAGATTTATACGCGCGACCCTGCCGCGAGAAACGTGGCGAGCGTTATATTTCTTTATTCCGGTTTTCATGCGCTTGTTTATCACCGCATAAGCCATTTTTTCTACAGACATAAGTTATTTTTCCTTGCCAGATGGATATCCCAGCATGCAAGACACAGAACCGGTATTGAGATTCATCCGGGAGCTACTATCGGCGACGGATTGTTTATCGATCACGGTATGGGAATCGTTATCGGTGAGACGGCTGTAATCGGAAACAACTGTACGATCTATCACGGAGTTACACTAGGCGGTAGAGGACATGTTAAGGGAACCAAGCGTCACCCTGAGATTGGAGACAATGTCCTTATCGGAGCAGGAGCCAAGATCTTAGGTCCCGTTACTATCGGAAGCGGATCGAGTATCGGTGCCAATGCGGTTATACTGCATGACGTTCCTGCCAATTCGACTGTTGTAGGTGTACCGGGCAAGATCGTTAAGATCGAGAGTGCAGGCGAGTCACACGCAGTTGCACTTGACCACTACATTACTGATGATCCGACTGAGGCAGAAGTTAAAGAACTTGCCAAGGTCGTTACAGAACTTCAGGAAAGAATATATCATCTGCAGATGCAGAATAAACCTAACAACGAAGGAACAGAAGGAGAAGGCATTTAATGAAGCTGTTTAATACGCTCACAAGATACAAGGAAGATTTCAAGCCTATCACGGAAGGTCACGTAAAGATGTACGCTTGCGGACCTACGGTCTATAACTATTTCCACCTCGGTAATGCAAGACCGTTCGTAACTTTCGATACGCTCAGAAGATATCTTGAGTACAGGGGCTACGAAGTTGAGTTCTGTCAGAACTTTACTGACATCGATGACAAGATGATCAACCGTGCCAAGGAAGAAGGCGTCACTGTTAAGGATATCGCTGACAAGTATATTGCTGAGTACTATGTAGATGCAGACGGACTTAACTGCTTAAGACCTACATATCAGCCCCGTGCTACAGAGTCTATCGATGCCATCATCGGTATTGTTCAGGCACTCTATGATAAGGGCATCGCTTATGTCATCGAGGGTGACGGTGTTTACTATGATGTATCCAAGGATGAGCATTACGGTAAGCTTTCCCACTATAAGCTTGATGAGCTTGTAGCAGGCGGCGGTGAGAGAGGCGCTTCATACGAGGGTAAGAAGAACCCCGGCGACTTTGCTATCTGGAAGTTCAAGAAGGAAGGTGAGCCTTTCTGGGATTCACCTTGGGGAGAGGGAAGACCCGGATGGCACATCGAGTGCTCTGCAATGATCAAGAAGCACTTGGGTGACACTATTGATATCCACGGCGGCGGACAGGATCTTATCTTCCCGCATCACGAGAATGAGATCGCTCAGTCTGAGTGCGCCAACGGATGCACACTTGCAAACTACTGGGTGCATAACGCTTTCGTTAATGTTGACGGAGAGAAGATGAGTAAGTCTCTCGGTAACTTCTTCACGATAAGAGACATCGTTGCACATTTCCCTTATCCGGTTATCAGATTCTTCATTCTGACAGGACACTACCGCATGCCCATTAATTTCTCTGATGAGCTTCTTAGAGCAGCTCAGACTTCTTTGCAGAGAATCTCCACATGTGCAGCTAACCTTAAGTTCAACCTTGAAGGTGATGCTGAGGGTGACGGCAGTGCAGACGAAGAGCTTATCAAGGCTGTCGAGGAGTCCAAGAACAGCTTCATAGCTCACATGGATGATGACCTTAATACGGCAGATGCAATTACTGATATCTTCGGACTTGTTAAGACAGCCAACACAGCAGTTTCTTCCGGAAAGGCTTCCAAAGCAGCTCTTAAGCAGGCTTACGATACACTTCTGGAAATTACAGGTGTACTCGGCATCGAATTGAGTACTGAAGAAGATAATGGTATTCCTGCAGAGATCACAGAGCTCGTTGAACAGCGTGCTGCTGCCAAGAAGAATAAGGACTTTGCAGAGGCTGACAGGATCAGAGATCTTATTACTTCGAAGGGTTATTCCGTCAAGGATACTCCTCAAGGACCTCAGGTGGAGAAACTGTGATAATTCCGTTCATAGCTGCAGATCTTAGAGAAGTAAATCCTTCCGTACTTGCATACATCGGCGACTCAGTATACGAACTGTATGCCCGATGTCATGTCAGCGAGAAGACTGCTTCGAATTCGGGAAAGATGCATAAGCTTAATGTGCATTATGTATCAGCTTCATCTCAGGCTAAGGCTGCGACAGCCATCATGGATGAGCTTACCGAAGAAGAGATTGAATATTTTAAGAGGGGAAGGAATTCCAACTCTCCGACTATGTCAAAGAATGCGAGCCCGATGGATTATATGAATGCCACCGGGTTCGAGGCTTTATTGGGATATCTGTTTCTGGATAATCAGGGAGACAGACTGGATTACATAATTCAAAAATCTTTTGGGGTGATTGACAGTGAGCAGGGATGACAGAGGCAGAAGAGACTACAGGTCGAGAAGAAATGTAAGCAAGGCGCCTGTTAATAAGGACCGTGAGAAGCCGGTTGCAGCTGAAGAGAAGACACCTTCTGCTGACAGACTTGAAGGAAGAAATTCCGTTCTTGAAGCTTTGAAGGCAGGACGTGAGATTAATAAGCTTTGGGTCCTTGATACTGCAGGAAAGAAGCCTGACCCTATCCTTATCAGGATCCTTGATGCAGCACAGAAAAAGAAGATCCCCGTTGTCAGGACTAAGAGAGAAGCTCTCGACAGAATGAGCGAGACTCATAATCATCAGGGCGTTATCGCTGCTGTTGCAAGTCATGAATATGTAAGTATCGAAGATATGATCGAGAAAGCTGAAGACGCAGGAAGAAAGCCGTTCTTCGTCGTTCTTGATGAACTTAAGGATGCATATAATCTCGGCTCAGTATTAAGGATTGCCGATGCTGCAGGTGTTGACGGAGTCATTATTCCCAAGCACAGATCAATAGGTCTCGACAGTGTTGTTGCAAAGGCATCAGCAGGCGCGATCGAGTATGTACCTGTAGCCCGTGTTACCAATATCGCAGCTACATTAAGAGACCTTAAAGAGAAGCACGGATTCTGGGTTTTCGGAACTGCTGCAGAAGGTCAGACTCCTTATGATAATGCAGATTACAAGGGTTCCATTGCCATCGTTATCGGAAGTGAAGGCGAGGGCATGAGAGATGTAGTTCAGAAGGAATGCGATTTCCTTTTATCCATACCTATGGCCGGAAACGTAAACAGCCTTAATGCTGCTGTGGCGGCCGGCATAGTTATCTACGAGGCGGTTAAGGGAAGAAAGTCTTAATGAAAGATTTCAAGAAGGGCATGGCGGCTATATCAGCCGTGATAATATTTGCAGGCACTATCGGCTGTTCTTCTGTAAGAGGAGCAGCTCGCGAAGCGTCTGACTCTTATATCAATGCCCTTCTTGCTCTTGATACACAGACTTGCGATTCTCTTTGTTTTGACGGTGATTCCCATCTTACGGATTACATGGATCTTGAGTATAAGAACCGTGCGGTTAGTTATATCTTAAGTTCTACTCACTACAGATTCGAAGCTGGTGTTTCAGGCAATGGTGAAGACGGTACACTCGAGGCCGTGTATACACTTGTAATGCCCAATATCAATGAATCAATCGCTGCTAATCCTTCGAGCTATGAAGAGTTCGTTAATGCTCTTAATTCCAAAGGTAAGTGTGATGTTGCAGTAACGGTTGTCCTTAAGAAGATTGATGGGCAATGGCGTGTCATGAACTCTGAACAGATCGCTTCTGATCTGTATGGCTCATTGTATTATCCGGGTTACGAATTCATCCTCGATGGATATTCGATTCTTCGTAACCATGAGTGGTCCAGTGATAACGAAGACGGAAGTTATCTTGATACGACGGGTATCTGCTGCCATTATGATTTTACAGATGAGTATATTAATTCAACGGTTGATCTCGGCCTGACTTACAGATATTACAGGAATGACGAGATTATCTACGAAGGGGAGCCCGTATATGATGACGACGGGTGCGGTGTATCTTTCCCGCTTAACATCCAGGATACAGATCTTAACTTTGATGTGCTTCCCGAATTCGATTACAGACTGGTAGTCTATAACAACGGCAATCACTTCTATGAGGATCATCAGCAGTGTACATTAAGTCCTCTGATGTTCCCGGATGGAACGGCAGTCGATGATATCGTTTGGCAGTACACTGACCGTTCCGGCATATACTTCAACTGTTCCAATATGGTTGCCAAGATCTGGCTTGATCCTCGTTATATCGATTCCGGAAGACCTCTCGACCTGACATTCGATATCTTCTGTAACGGCGAGCTTTTAATGAGTGGCGGAGAGGCTGTTATTTATGACGAGATCGCTATCTGTTCATATGGTGACGAACTCCTGGATACAGGTGATTATTCGATCAGTGTTTATAACAACGGAACCTTTGCAGGAAGCTCTATAGCGAGCGTAATACTGAACCTTGACCCTGATGATTATACAGAGCTTGAGGTACCTGATTCAGTTGCTGATTCCAATACCGATGATAATGCTGTAGTTGAGATCTGCACCGGAAGCCGGAATGCAATGGATCTTTTGGATGAGTATACGGATATCGATTATGAATACACGTCAGTAAGCATGAATATCTTCTGTGAGAGGATGGATCAGATACTGGCATCAGGTGATGATGCGCCGGATATCATAATCTGTGACAGCAACTACGCGAGAAGATATGCGTTAAGCGATATGACAATACCTCTTAATGATATCGGCATCGCATATAGCGAGCTTCAGTATATGTACGAATACACATTTACACTTGCTACAGACGAGGATTCCGTTATCAAGGGCGTAACGTGGGAGATTACTCCGGGTGCAGTGTTCTACTGCAGAAGTGCAATCTCATCTGAGCTTGGTGTCAGCGAGCCGGGTGATGTATCGTCGTATTTCAGTTCATGGGATACGATACTTGATACTGCCAGGGCAGTTAATGAATCCTCCGGTGGTACAAGAAGACTTTTCTCTTGTCCTGCTGATATCCAGAATGCATATATCTACGGCAGAACAGAAAGCTGGGTCACAGACTCCGGCGATCTTCAGGTTCCTGAATATATGGAAGACTATCTGCCTTTGGTCAGTGCTCTTACTGATGAAGAACTCACTTTCGATGTATCGAGATACAGTTCACAGTGGTCTTCAAGGATCGCTAACAGAACTGCTATCGCATACTTTGGAACCATGAGATTCGGAGAACTGTTCTTAAGTACAAGTCATTCAGGCGACTGGGGAATCGTTATGCCTCCTCAGAATTATTACGACGGCGGCAACTACATATTCGTAACGTCTTACTGTGATATGGAGCTTTCTTCTGCACGCCTGATTCGTGACATCACAACTAATGAAGAGAATCTGTACGATATGGCCCAAGATGGTTACTGTGTTAACAATATCAGTGTCATGATGTCTTGCGCTAATGACGATGAATACAACGAGCAGTGGCTTAATGGACAGAACCCTTTCCGTGTGTTCTCGCAGGTCGCGTGGGGTATTGACGCATCTGATATTTCGCCATACGATGATAGGATAAATGACTTGTTTATTGAGGCTGCAGCCGATTATGTGGACGGCAGTTATGATTCGCCGGAGGAGGCTATACAAGCATTCTCAGAAGCGGCGCAAGGGGAGATAGGATGAGATCAAGTGCATTGAAGAAGTTCATAGCTTTATCTATGTGCGCTGTCATGGTGTTCTCATTTGCTGCCTGTAATATCGCCGGTCAGATAAGACATCAAGTCCATGACAGCATGACTGAACAGCGTGATCTGTCTATTCAGGAGCTGACGAGACTTCTTATAAGTGCGATCAACGATAAGAGAAATACAGCAGACGCATATTCTCAGATTCCTCAGACTCAGACTGACGGACTGTCATACTCCTATTTCTATGAGTATATGAACATAATGCGTTCCGTTTCTTCCCATAACGGCAACGGCAAGACTGTATCTTTCAGGATTATGAGTGATGATGAGTGCCTGAGTTTTCTGGGACAGAGCATCTTTGACAGATATGGACATATCAGAGGTGCTGAGCTTCTTTCATCTTCTGAATCCCAGTACCCTTTATATCTGTTCTTCAGCGAGGATGATACAGGAAGAGTTACCCTGTCCCAAGAGTGGATAACCTCGATAATCAGTATCTATAATTACAGCACTCATTACTTTACACTGCTTGATAATTATAATGCTGATGCGGTTAAGGCTCTTCTAATGCCTGGCCTTATCGGTGATGAATACACTGATGATGTTGTATATGCCAAGGCTCAGCAACTTTGTGAGTTCTACCGTCTCAGAGTTATGTCTGCTATTTCAGAATATGAGATAACCAGACTTCTTCCTGACCATATGTCAGTAAGGATCCCTGAGACTCTTGCTCCTGATGGCGCTTTGTTTGAGGAGCATCTTGTCGACTTTACACGTCAGAGCACCGGTAATTATCTGATAAACGATTCAATCTCGGCGACCAATGATATCAATCTGGTATACCTTGTAAGAGGTGATGAGAGGCTTATAAGGGTCGGTAACGAGTATTCATACAGTCAGCTCAACACTGTGATGGGTTGTACCCCTTCGACGTTCACATATGACGAAGATGCCGGTATGATCATAGCCATCTATCCCGGTGTCCTCTTAAGGTTCGACGAGGTATCCGCGACCGCTGACGATTGGGAAGGTACACTCACATCCATAAGACTTATCAGCAGTTCCATATACAGCATCGGATATAATTTGTACCCTGGAATGACGAGAACTCAGGTTCTTATGGCTTATCCTTTTGCAGACGAATCGGATTATCTCATAACGATAAATACAGGTTCGCGAGACTACACCGTTGAGCTTATGTTCGATGAGGAAGGCATAGTTCAGGCTGTTAAGGTATCCGGCTGATTCAGGCAGTGATTCTGGCCTTTAAAGCGTCCAATTCTTCTTTTGTCATTCCGTACTTCATCAGGAATGTTTCTGCACTGGAATCATACTCTTTGTCAAAGTAATCCAGAAGGATCTCCATGTTATGAGCATCTGATCTTAATGTGTGCTTCATATTATCCGCTTTGGCTTCGATAAGCGGGTTAAGGAAATGCTTAGCATATTCATATGAAACTTTATAATTAAGAATAATATTCTCGCGCGAAGCACCTATGAGCATGTAGAGCAGGGCAGCGATGACGCCTGTTCTGTCCTTGCCGTGTGCGCAGTGGAAAAGGGTAACCCCGTCAGTCTCGTTGATGAAAACGCGCATGACTTCTACGATCTTTTCTCCGAGTTCCTGCATCATAATCACATAGAAATCTCCGAGAGCGTGTGTCTCGAGGAACTTCATGGTGGGATCTTCCTTGGCATCGGGGTCGCCAACAAACAGGGGAATGTTATAGAACTTTACATCAGGATCCTCGCGAAAAGGGTTGCCGTAGTGTCGCACCTCAGCTTCAGATCGAAGGTCGATGACAGTCTTTACGCCGAACTTCTTAAGCTCTTCATGAGCTTTCTTCGATGCAAGTTCCGGTGAACCTGAGCGCAGGAGAATGCCGCTTTTGAAAACAGTTCCATTAGAACCGGGCATTCCGCCGAGTTCTCTGCAGTTTATAAGATCGTCAAAAAACAGACGCTGATCATCAGGATTATAGTTATTCATAGGCAGTTATTTTACAATATGTCCTTGTTGACATTCAACCCGCCATGTACTAATATTAGTAAGCTTTACGCGCCCGTAGCTCAACTGGATAGAGTGTCTGACTACGGATCAGAAGGTTGCGGATTCGAATTCTGCCGGGCGCGCCATATAATCGACCGTCGTTCGACGGTCGATTTTTACTATCTGTTGATGTCAGGAGGCACGATATGGGCAGACTTTTGGTAGTAGTAGACATGCAAAATGACTTCGTTGACGGTGCTTTGGGTTTTGAAGGAGCTGACAAGATAATCGAAGGAATTGCAAGCAAGATCGCTGATTATAAGCAGTCCGGAGATGAAGTTGTTTATACTCTTGATACTCACCACGAGAACTATTCCGAGACTCAGGAGGGAAGAAATCTTCCTGTTCCGCACTGCATCAAAGGTTCTGAAGGTCACGCACTTGTTCCTGCACTGAAGGACCTTCTTGCTGATTGCAAGTGCTTTGAGAAGCCTACATTCGGGTCTTTGGGCCTTGGAAACTATATCAATGAAAACGCTTCCAAGTACGATGTTATCGAGGTCTGTGGCCTGGTATCCAATATCTGTGTTATCAGTAATGCCGTTATGGCCAAGGCTGCTGCTCCTGAGGCGCAGATTATCGTCGACAGGGCTCTTACAGATTCCTTTGATAAGAAGCTTAATGACGAGACCTTCGATATATTGAAGGGAATACAGGTAACAGTACTCTGATATTGTTGCATTTTTTGCAATTGCTGTGATACAATCCTTTGTCGATTGCGTATTTAGTATATTAATATTTAAGGAGAAAACATATGGCACAGATCGAGAAGCTTGAGCATTCTAAGGTAGCTATTAAGCTTGAGTGCGGAAGAGAGGAGTTCGATAAGGCTCTTCAGACTTCCTACAAGAAGAACAAGAACAGATTCCAGGTTCCTGGTTTCCGTAAGGGTAAGGTTCCTTATCAGTTGGTAGTTAAGTACTACGGTGAGGGCGTTCTTTACGAGGATGCTATCGATGCCATCGTTAATCCTGCATATCAGGAAGCAGTTAAGGAGAATGAGCTCCAGGTTGTTTCCCGTCCTGAACTTGATGTAGAGTCCATCGACGAGAACGGCATGAAGTACACACTCACAGTTACAGTTAAGCCTGAGGTTAAGCTCGGCAAGTACGAGGGTGTTGAGGCTCCTTACTTCAAGAGAGAGATCACAGACGAGACAGTTAATGCCGATATCGAGGCAATGAGAAGAAGAAACTCCACATTGGAGAATGTTGAGGACCGTCCTGCTAAGGAAGGCGATACAGTTGTTATCGACTACGAAGGTTTCAAGGATGGCGTTGCTTTCGAGGGCGGCAAGGGTGAGAACTACAGCCTTAAGCTCGGTTCCAAGTCCTTTATCCCCGGCTTCGAGGAGCAGGTTGCAGGTCACAACGTTGACGAGGAGTTCACAATCGAGGTTACATTCCCTGAGGATTACCACGCAGATGAACTCAAGGGCGCTGCTACAACATTCAATGTTAAGATCCACAACATCAAGGAAGAGAAGCTCCCTGAGCTCGACGATGAGTTCGTTAAGGATGTTTCTGAGTTCGATACTCTTGATGAGCTCAAGGCTGATATCAGAAAGAGCCAGGAAGATGCAGCAGAGAACGAGGCTAAGACAGCTTTCATCAATTCTGTTGTTAGCGTAGTAGCTGAGAATGCTGAGATTGATATCCCTGATGTCATGATCGACAACGAAGTAGAGAGCATGGCTGATGAGCAGGCTTCCAGAATGAGCCAGCAGGGCATCGGTCTTGATATGTACCTCCAGTACACAGGTCAGTCCATGGACGACTTCAAGGCTGGCATGAAGCCTATGGCTCTTATCAGAGTTAAGAGCAACCTCGTTATCGAAGCAGTTGCTAAGGAACTCAAGATGGAGGCTACAGCTGAGGAGTACGAGAAGGAACTCGAGGATATGGCTAAGGCTTACAACACAGACGTTGATAACCTCAAGCAGGCATTCGGCGACGAGAATCCTTACCTCAAGGAGCAGATCATTAACAGAAAGACTGTTGAGTGGCTCGCTGACAAGGCTGTTAAGACAGAGCCCAAGGATGACGATGCTGAAAAGACAGAAGAGTAATCTTCCGTTCGTAATTTAACAAACGACCGCCGTTTCCATCAGGAAACGGCGTTTTAATATACTTTTAATACTCTATTTTTATATTTTATATATAATGTGTTAAACTAAATTGTTTAAACATAACATTTAAGGGGTGTTATATGGCGAACATGAGATATGACGGCGGTGATAACGGTAACGGCGGAGAGATCTTAAGTTGCTCTTTCTGCGGTAAGTCCGAGTATGATGTACCCAGACTCTTCTCCGGAGTTAACTGCTACATCTGTATTGACTGTATCAGAACAGCCTACGGTATCATCTCTGAAGAGGAGAAGGTCAGAAAGAAGAAGAGACTTAAGTCCACAAGGCCTAACAAGCTCATTACTCCTCACGATATCAAGGATAAGCTTGATCAGTATGTTATCGGTCAGGATGATGCGAAGATCGCTTTGTCTGTAGCTGTTTACAACCACTACAAGAGAGTCTATGCGGATATGTCCGATGACGATACCGAGATAGCTAAGAGTAATATCCTTATGCTCGGTCCTACAGGTTCAGGTAAGACACTTCTTGCTCAGACACTTGCCAGAATCCTCGATGTACCTTTCGCTGTTGCTGACGCTACTTCTCTTACAGAAGCAGGTTACGTTGGTGAAGACGTAGAGAATATTCTCCTCAAGCTCATCATTGCAGCTGATTACGATATAGAGCGTGCACAGACAGGTATCATCTATATCGATGAGATCGATAAGATCACTAAGAAGTCTGAGAACGTTTCCATCACAAGAGACGTATCCGGTGAGGGCGTTCAGCAGGCATTGCTCAAGATCCTTGAGGGTACATTGGCTAACGTACCTCCCAAGGGCGGAAGAAAGCATCCTAATGAAGAGTGCTATTCCATTGATACAACTAACATCCTGTTCATCTGCGGCGGTGCCTTTGACGGTCTCGACGAGATTATCGCTCAGAGAGTAGCTGATAAGCAGTATGGATTCGGAGCTGATATTCAGTCCAAGAAGGATATGCACAGCGGATTGTTCTACAGTCAGGTTCAGCCCATGGATCTTATGAAGTTCGGTTTGATCCCTGAGTTTATCGGAAGAATCCCTGTTACTGTAGCTCTTAATAAGCTTACAGCTGAGGATCTTGTACATGTTCTTACACAGCCTAAGAACGCTATCGTAAAGCAGTACAAGAAGATGCTCAAGCTTGATGATGTAGAACTCGAGTTCACAGATGAAGCTGTCCTCGCGATCGCTAACAAGGCCATCGAGCAGAAGACAGGTGCAAGAGGACTCCGTTCCATTATCGAGAGCACAATGCAGAACATCATGTATAACATCCCGTCTCAGAAGGATGTTTCCAAGTGTGTTATCGACGCGCCTTGCATCACAGATGGCAAGGAACCCACTCTTATCTATAAGAAGAAGGCGTCAGAGAGTTCAAGTAATGCCGTTGTCGCGACTGACGATAAGCGTCTTGGTCTCGATGTAGGCTGATAAGTAAGGAGGTAAGACTCATGCCCGCTATGTACAACATTTGCCTTGATATCGGCGGTACTAAGATCCTTGGTGCAATCTTCGATTCGAAGAAGAACATCGTTTACCGCATTAAGAAGAAGACTAAAGCCGATGGTGAAGCAACTCAGAATGTTGAAGAGACTATCATCTCAGTTGTTGACGAATTGATCGGCGGATTTGGTATCAAGAGAAACCAGATTAAGGCGATAGCAGCAGGTGCTCCCGGTGTTATCGATCAGCAGAACGGCATTGTTCTTACTTCACCTAATCTGCCTTGGAAGAATTACGATATCAGAAAGCCCATCGAGAAGAAGTTTGGTGCACCTTTCTTCATCGGCAACGATGTTAACGTCGGTGTTCTCGGTGAGTATAAGTATGGTGTTGCCAAGGGTAAGAAGGATGTTGTCGGCTTGTTCGTAGGAACAGGAATGGGCGGCGGACTTATTCTAGACGGCAAGCTCTATACAGGACATAAGTTCAAGGGCGCTGAGTACGGTCATATGATCCTTGATCCTGAAGGACCGAGATGTAACTGCGGACAGAGAGGCTGCCTTGAGGCATTCTCCAGTAAGCAGGGAATGAGCGACTATATCAGAATGCAGGCTGCAAGAGGAAGAGATACTTCCATGGCTGATGCTGTTACAGACGGCGTCTTCAAGAGTAAGCTTCTCAAGAAGAGCCTCGCTGTAAAGGATCCGGTCACAGTTGAAGCTGTAGACCGTGCCTGCCACTACCTGGCAATCGCTTCCGGTAACCTCGTTAATACATTCAGCCCTGAGATGGTCGTATATGGCGGCGGTGTTATTGAAGCCTGCGGTGACTATTTCCTTGAGAAGATCCTCTCCGAAGTAGACAGATACTGCATGCCTTCAATCAGGGAAACAGTTGAATTCAAGACAGCAGCATTGGGCGATGATTCCATCCTCTATGGTGCTCTCTCGATGATATTAGACAAATAATTTAAAGAAAGAAGAAGTATAGTTTCATGGCAAGAATTGATTCAGTAAACAAGGTTTTCGATCCGAAGGAGGCGGAACCCAGGCTTTACAATGAATGGAAGGACAAGGGCTACTTTAAGCCGGACAACAACCCCGAGAAAGAGGCTTTCTCAATAGTTATGCCGCCCCCGAACATCACGGGTCAGCTTCATATGGGACACGCTCTTGATAATACCCTTCAGGATATTCTTGTCAGATATAAGAGAATGAGAGGTTACTCGACACTTTGGCTGCCGGGCACTGACCACGCTTCAATCGCTACAGAGGCAAAGATCGTAGAGCAGATGCGTAAAGAAGGCATCTTCAAGGAAGATCTCGGAAGAGAGAAGTTCCTCGAGCGCGCTTGGGATTGGAAGAAGCAGTACGGCGGAAGAATCGTAGAGCAGCTCAAGAAGATGGGTTCATCTTGTGACTGGGACCACGAGCGTTTCACTATGGACGAGGGATGCTCTGAGGCAGTTAAGGAAGTATTCGTTAAGTACTATAACCAGGGTTATATCTACAGAGGCGAGAGAATCATCAACTGGTGTCCTCACTGCCTTACATCTATCTCCAACGCTGAGGTAGAGTACGAAGATCAGGCAGGTCACTTCTGGCACCTTAAGTATCCTTTCGAGGATGGCACAGGCTATATCGAGCTTGCTACAACAAGACCTGAGACACTCCTCGGCGATACTGCTGTTGCAGTTAACCCCAAGGATGAGCGTTATAAGGACATCATCGGCAAGATGCTCGTTCTGCCTCTCGTAGGAAGAAAGATCCCTGTAATTGCTGACGATTATGTTGATGTAGAGTTCGGTACAGGTGCAGTTAAGATCACTCCTGCACATGACCCTAACGACTTCGAGGTAGGAAGAAGACATAACCTTGAGGTTATTACAGTTCTTACTGAGGATGCGAAGGTAACAGAGGACTATCCTAAGTATGCCGGCATGGACCGCTACGAAGCTCGAAAAGCTATCGTTAAGGACCTCGAGGAAGGCGGCTTCCTCCTTAGCACAGAAGACCACAACCACAACGTAGGTACATGCTACCGTTGCGGTACTACTATCGAGCCCCGTGTATCACTGCAGTGGTTCGTTAAGATGGAAGAGCTTGCAAAGCCTGCTATCGAAGCTGTTAAGACAGGTAAGACAAGATTCGTTCCTACAAGATTTGAGAAGAATTACTTTAACTGGATGAACGATATCCGTGACTGGTGTATCTCCAGACAGCTCTGGTGGGGTCACAGAATCCCTGCGTTCTACTGCGATGACTGCGGTGAGATCGTAGTTACTAAGGATAACAGCGCAGTTTGCCCTAAGTGCGGCAAGCCCATGCGTCAGGATCCCGATACACTTGATACATGGTTCTCTTCAGCTCTGTGGCCTTTCTCAACATTGGGCTGGCCTGAGAATACAGAGGATCTTAAGAAGTTCTATCCTACAAACACTCTCGTAACAGGTTATGACATCATTACTTTCTGGGTATCCAGAATGATGGTTGCCGGCTGCGCACACATGAATGAGGTTCCTTTCAAGGATGTTCTTATTCACGGTCTCGTAAGAGATGCGCAGGGAAGAAAGATGAGTAAGTCTTTGGGTAATGGTATCGATCCGCTCGAGATCATCGACAAGTACGGTGCAGATGCCTTGAGATTTGCTCTCGTAACAGGTAATGCTCCCGGTAACGACCAAAGATTCCAGGAAGACAAGATCGAGATGGGAAGAAACTTCTCTAATAAGATCTGGAACGCCATGAGATTCGTTATCATGAACTGCGGAGATGATCTTTCTTACGAGAATGTTGATCCTTCCAAGTACACACTTGAAGACAAGTGGATCCTTACAGGTCTTAACAGACTTATTAGTGAGGTTACAGTAAACTTCGAGAACTACGACTATGGTGTTGCTCTCCAGAAGATCGTAGACTTCATCTGGGAGTCTTACTGTGACTGGTATATCGAGATCGCCAAGAGCCGTTTGTTCGATGAGAACTGCCCGACAAGAAATGAGGCACTTTACCTGTTGAACAACGTACTTGCTACACTCATGAAGCTTCTGCACCCGGTAATGCCGTTCCTTACGGAAGAGGTATACAGAAACCTTGTTATCGATAATGCTGGTGATTCCATAATGATCACTGATTGGCCTGACGCCTCCAAGGTTCCTTCTTTCCCTGAGGATGAGAAGATGATGAGCACTCTCATGGGCGCTATCAGATCCATGCGTAATATCCGTGCGGAGATGAACGTAGCTCCTTCACGCAAGGCTCACATCATAGTAGTAACGGCTTCTGACGAGGTTGCTTCCATGTTTACCAACGGTCTGCCTTTCCTTGAGAGACTGGCTTCCGTAGGCTCCATGGACATTCAGAAGGACAAGGAAGGCATCCCTTCCACGGCTGTAGCTGCGCTTTTCGAGGGCGGAGAGATTTATATGCCTCTCGAGGATCTCATCGACATCAGCAAGGAGCTCGAGCGTCTCGGTAAGGAGAAGGAGAAGCTTGACGGTGAGATAAAGAGACTTAACGGTAAGCTCTCTAACGAGAACTTTACTGCTAAGGCTCCCGCACAGGTAGTAGAGGCCGAGAGAGCTAAGCTTACTAAGTACGAAGAAATGCAGAAGAATATCTCGGACAGAATCGCTACACTGTCTGCACTTTGATAAAGATATTAATTAAGGAGGACCTAATATGGGAACCGGATTTGAGAACAACGATCTGATCGCTAAGCTGCCGCAGGAGGGCGTACACTGCTTTCCGGCTAACGAGAGCCAGATCAAGAACAGAAGAATCATCACTGTAATACTTATGGTGGTATTCATCGCTTTGGCGGTTGTATTCTGCCTCGTACTTGCAAATAAGCAGTACATTCTTGGCGCTGTAAGCGGTGTTGGATTCATTATCAGTCTGCTTGTATTCGTTCAGACATTCATGATTGAGAAGTTCCGTGTAGCTATCGATTACAACGAGAAGAAGCTTGTTCTTCGTTATAAGTTCAGCCTCATCGACATTCCTTTCGACAGCTTTGATGCACGAGAGGGTGAGCCTGATAAGGCGGAGGAGATGCTCAATAACGCAGTAAATAAGGGCGCTGTTACTCAGTACCTCGTTCTCGATAATGTCTTTGACGAAGCTTGCTATCAGACTTCTTCCAAGGATCTCGCTTCTGTTGAGGATTTCGCAAAGCTTAAGGAAGAGTCTCTTGCTATTGCTGATGCATACGGAGCAAGAAACAGTGAAGATGCAATCAAGCCTAATACAGACGGTAGAGGCAAGAAGGATATCGAGGCATCAGAGCTTAATGATGAAGATATAGGCAATATCGTTGATGAGGTTACAAACGAGCATAACGAAGAGAAGTAAGCTTCGTAATAATATCTGCATTATTCAGTTGATTTTTCATAAGAATAATGTAAGATAGCATAGGCTAACTAATAACTAATTGGAGGAAATATAAATGGCATTAGTTTCTGCAACAGAAATGATCAACAAGGCTCACGAGGGTCACTACGCGATCCCCGCATTCAACACAAACAACCTCGAGTGGACACAGTGCATTCTGAGAGCTGTTCAGGAGACAAACACTCCTGTTATGATCCAGACATCCGAGAGTGCTGCAAAGTACATGGGCGGATACAAGGTTGTTGTTGATATGGTAAACGACCTTATCGATTCTATGGGTATCACAGTTCCCGTTGCTTTGCACCTCGACCACGGTACATACGAGGGTGCTAAGGCTTGCATCGAGGCTGGTTACTCTTCCGTAATGTTCGACGGTTCTCATTTCCCTATCGAGGAGAACATCGCTAAGTCCAAGGAGATCATCGAGCTCGCACATGCTAAGGGCGTTTCCGTAGAGTGCGAAGTTGGTGGTATCGGAGGTGTTGAGGACGGTGTTGCTTCCGCTGGTGAGCTCGCTGATCCTGCAGAGTGTAAGAAGATCGCTGATCTCGGCGTTGACTTCCTCGCAGCTGGTATCGGTAACATCCACGGTAAGTATCCTGCAGATTGGGCAGGCCTCAACTTCGACAGACTCGCTGAGATCAAGGAAGCAATCGGCGGTAAGCCCATGGTTCTCCACGGTGGTTCCGGAATTCCTTTCGAGCAGACAAAGAAGGCTGTATCTCTCGGTGTTTCCAAGATCAACATCAACACAGAGCTCCAGCTTGTATTCGCTGATGCTACAAGAAAGTACATCGAGGCTGGTAAGGATCTTGAGGGTAAGGGTTATGATCCCAGAAAGCTCCTCAAGCCTGGCTGTGAGGCTATCGTTGCTAAGGCTAAGGAACTCTGCGAGGGCTTCGAGGCTGCAGGCAAGGCTTAATTCTTTAAGTTTATTTATTACTTTTAATAAGGGCTGTCCTAATGAAGTGAACCCCTGAAGTTGAACAAACTTCGGGGGTTTTTACATGAAATACGATTTTGAATTGAAAAAAGAAATCTATGAAAAACATTGCGAGGGCTATGGAAGCAACACTCTATCTAAAATTTA
>JAEEGJ010009141.1_pt1 | contig 26769 bp, 30 predicted proteins | sample 8958761 | NCBI WGS metagenome assembly JAEEGJ01 (sample SAMN16246546, study PRJNA631951) | gut metagenome | biome: gut microbiome; feature: rumen; material: RS-attached | host: Bos | place: Iran: Karaj | collected 2018-10 | reverse complement strand
GCGCAATATAAGGATTTATCCAAACGCAGACATACAGTCCGCGCTCATGCAATTTAGCGATCAATCCTGCGGGATCCGGGAACATGTCGCTGTCCCACATGAAGTTGCACCAGTGGCTGTCTTTCATCCAGAAACAGTCGAAATGGAACACCTTCAGATCGATTCCGCGATCCTTCATTCCGTCGACAAAAGACAGGACGGTTTTCTCATCGTAATCAGTGGAAAACGAAGTCGATAACCACAGTCCGAACGACCAGTCAGGAAGCTTCGGAACACGTCCCGTGAGACCTGTATACAACGTGATTACATCCTTCATGGAACTGCCTGCAAACAGATAGTAATCCAGGCACTCGCCGCGCACTGAGAACTGCACTTTTGACACGTTTTCTGACGCTACTTCGAAGTTAATTTCTTCAGTATGATTTACGAACACGCCGAGATTTTTATCGGTGATGTAGAACGGAATATTCTTGTAGGACTGCTCGGTAAAAGTGCCGCCGTCCTTGTTTACGATGTCGATGCTCTGGCCGTTTCTGATGAAGCTTCCGAAGCGCTCGCCGAGGCCGTAAACATGCTCGCCGACACTAAGGCTCAGCTGCTCACGCATGAACGCACCGTGATCACCATCGATATACGCGAGCGCGCCGTCAACGGACTTCGTAACAGTAACACCGCCACGCTTCAGCTCATAACCATAGTTCTCTTTCGAGATGACAAGCACACTCTCGCCGCTCGTGATTTCAATGCACTCATCTCTCTCAGAAACACCAATAGCAACCGCGCCTTCATTCAATTCAAAATACGATTCAGCGCAACTCACATCGCCCTTAAAATGATACGTTCTGATGCGGAAAACATTCTCAAAAGGAGACGAGATCTCAACGGTAATATACGGTCCGCTCAGTGTGTTTCCGCGGACGTAAACATGGAATGTCGGGATTGTCAGAACGACCTTACTTTCGAGCTGTTGGACGAACCGGACCTCGCGCGCCTGATGAATGCAAAAGCCTTCCGCAACTCTCCACGCGCCGTCCGTGAATCTCATAAAACGTCCTCCAGATTGTGTTTGGGATTATTCCATGTCCTCAGCGATCAGGACATTCTTGCCGTGCTGCTTGCCGTAGTACATGCGCTCGTCGGCCTTCTTGATAAGCTCTTCGGGTTTCTTGTAAATGTCCTTGTATTCTTCGAGGCCGATCGTCGTTGTGACAAAGATCTGCTTGCCAACGAATACGGTCGGATTGGATTCGATAGTCTTTCTGAGGCGCTCAACCTTGCTCTTCGCGGTGGCCATGTCGCAGTCCCTCATGAGGATTACAAATTCCTCGCCGCCCCATCTGCAGATGTCGCATCCGGGGAGCTCCTGGCTGATGATCATTGTAGTATGCAGGAGCACAGCGTCGCCAGCCTCATGGCCGTATGAATCGTTTACACGCTTGAAGTCATCGAGGTCGCAGAACGCAACGCAGAAATGCTTCTTCCTGTTGCCGCTCATGAGCGATCTGATAAGCGGCAGGAAACCTCTTCTGTTGAGCAGACTCGTGAGCGCGTCTTCCTGCGCGTCCATCGACAGCTGCTTGTTCTTCTCCTCGAGATTGATAACCGTGTTCTCGGTCGAAAAGATGTAGATCGCGTTATAGAACATTGTCGCGAATACCATCGCGAAAGCAGAGAAGACTACCAGTACGATCGATAATTCATTTGAAACTTTATATACCGGCTCTGCGTTGTAAAATCTGATGTACAGCGTAGCGAAAGTCGCGAAGTTCAAAAGGAGCATGAGGACAACGCTCCATCTCCTTCTGCCCTTAAACAGCTTGCATCCGAAGTAAATGATGATCGGTATTATCGAGAACAGAAAACAGTATGTTCCGCATCTCAAACCTACGAAATATGTCGATATGACGGAATAGAAAGTAACTTCCAGAATGATGCTGACATATACCGGCATGATGTGGCCGAATCTGCACAGGATATAGCAGAACGTATAAACAACTACGCTTAAGACATTAAACAATACGAGCGGGGTTACGCCGCCTCTCCAAAACAGAAGAAGCAAAATGGCGTGAACAAAACCCATGACCCCGACCGTGATCGAAGGGGCATAGTGGACGAAGAAGCGGAACATTTTGGTCAATGCCGTTGAGCCGCTGTCAATCTTTATCTGATCAGATTCGCTGTCCATCAAGTTTGTTCCTTACGCTAAAAACATGCTAGCCGTCTAAAATAATAATCACATATATTTTGACATGGTAAAACCAAAAATCATATGGAAATTGTATGAATATTTTGTGATTTCTCGTTAAAATTTACGGAAACTGAACTTAACATGTACGGTTTTCTGATATGTGCCTGAAAATTTTCCCAAACAAACAGTAAACCTGCCCAAAGCGTTTGCTTCAGACAGGTTTGCCAGGTCTTAAACTTAAGTTAATTCTCATCAGTCCTCTAGTATTATATTGCTCTTGGCCAAATTAGTCCAATGAAAAATGCGGCTAATCATACAGCAACAGCCGCATTTTTAGCCGCACTTTCTGATTGCACTATATGAAGAAAACAGTAAATTACTTATCCATGTCCAGAACCAGCTGTTCAGCGTCTTCAGGAGACAGCGGTCTGCCCCAGATAAATCCCTGGATGTAGTCGCAGCCGATGTTCTTCAGAGTCTCGAGCTGGTCGTCTTCCTCGACACCTTCGGAGATGACGTCGAACCCCATGACGTGGCCGATCGAGATGATCTCTGCAACGTACTGCGTGGACGAGTCGCTGGTGTTCATCTTGTCGATGAAGGACTTGTCGATCTTGAGGAGGTTCGCGGGGAACCTGTTGAGATAACTAAGCGATGAATAGCCCGTGCCGAAGTCGTCGATCGCGATCTGCAGGCCCATCTTCTTGAGCTCATCGATGCAGAGCAGCGCCTTCTCGAAAGACTCGATCATGATGGATTCAGTGATCTCGATCTCAAGATTTTTAGCAGGGATTCCGCTGGTATCAAGGAGCTCCCTTATCTCGTCAACGAAGTCGCTCTTCATGAGGTGGCGTACTGATGCGTTGATGCTGAGTGTCAGGTTTGCGCCGGTCTTCTTCAGCAGCTCGCCGAAGAACGCGCCAGCCTTCTTAAATACCGTGCCGTCGACCTTATCAATGAGACCTACCTTCTCAGCTACGGGGATGAACTCGCCGGGGCTGATGATGTTGCCTTCGCTGTCTTTCATGCGGGCAAGGGCCTCAAAGCCTATGAGTCTGTGGTACATGTCGAACTGCGGCTGGAGATTGAAATAGATGGTGTCATTCTCGAGCGCTGACCTGATCTTGTTCTCGACTTCGATGATGTGCTCGTCTCTTAAGATTTCAGGTGTGAACCTCAGAACATGCTCACTGCTGTTTGCGTTCTTGATCTCGTTCATTGCCGTGTTGGCGTATGAAATGAGCGCGTCAGTCGTGTCAGCGTCAGTGGGATATTCGGCATAGCCGATGCTCGCGGAAACGTAGAGGTCGTAACCGTCTACGGTGAGATTGTCCATGAGAACGTCGCTGTAACGGCGGATCAGGGGTTCAAGATCACAGGTATTTTCGTATCCGCTGATGACGAGGAAATATTCGTCGCCGCCAAGACGTGTAAGGTACTGTACGGGGCCTTCGCCATCGCTGCCGCCGAGCGCCCGCCAGCGGTTTGCGACATCGATCAGCACCTGGTTGCCGGCATCGAATCCGAAAGTGTCATTAACGCTCTTGAAGTTATTGAGGTCGAGCGAGACTGCCGCAAACTTCTCCCTGCGGCTGACGAGGGATGTAATGTAATCCGTGCATGCAAAACGGTTCGGAAGACCTGTGAGCGCATCTGTATAACTCATGTGCTCAAGGCGCTTGAGAACCTTGTAGCGTGCGATGTGTGATGAGATGAAGAACGTTGTGAGCTCAAGAGTTTCCTTGATGTGCATCGTGTTGTTGGTATCAAAATTAGTGGTCCAGATAAAGCCCAGCAGTTCATTTCCCTGACGCAGCGGGAACAATACGACGCTCGTGACGCCGGCCTCGACCAGAGTCAGATACCACGGATGGTTGACCTTGCTGTAGTATTTCATGTCGTCTTCATCCTGTATGATGATGCAGTCGCCTTCCTCGCCGATCATGTCTATCCAGGAATTGGCTATGTCATAAAAATTATCGAAATCGGTTACGCGCTTGATCGAACTCCTCTTCACATAATTTGTCGCGAGGATCGAGTAATCTCCCTCATCATTGTTGAGGAGGAGCACCGTACAGCCTTCAGCCTTGCAGATCAGGCGGATCTCCGTTATCACGCTTTCCATGGCTTCCTTGAGGTTGTTGGCCTTATGGAGCCTGATGCAGGTCTTGAGGACGTCGTTTGCGGTACGGGAAGTGTTAAGCGTCTCAACGAGTGAATCCGCGTTATTCTTGAGGGTTGCCGAATATGTGCAATAGCAGATATCGCCGTCTTCATAATCAAGCGGCATGCCGTAAATGTCGAACCACACATCGATATTATTCAGGTGGGCATAGGTGTGGACTTCCTTTTTGTTGACTGCAGCATTGAAGCACACTTCCTCAAAACTCTTGTTTTTGGGGAAGTAATCCGTATACAGCGAGCCCGGTACGAACCCAGCATCCGGCGCACTCTCTGAAAGTGAGCGCATTTCGATAAAATCGCGGTACTTTCTGTTTACCGCTACGATACGGAAATCCCCGCATCCGTTATCTTTCTTGCGGACTGACACGATGCATGTAGGCGCATATAAAGAATCCGCTACGCTCTGAAAATCCATTTGCTTCCTTTCTGTAAATAGATCACGAATGCCGTAAACCTGAGTCTGCGGCATATTCCCTCGAGTATGAATGATTCCATTCTATACACTCAAAATCGCTATTTCTATTCCAAAAGGCAATTGTTAATGGATAATTTAACGCGGCGAATAATTATTAACTTTGTGTTCAATTCCTGGTCAATTTATGTCAGAAAACGGACATTTGGTTAAGGCGTATTATCTTTCGCATCGAAAGGCCTGTATTCAGGCATTTGTAACAGTGTTACGTTCCGGAGATCAATCCAGATCCGGCTTCTTGCCGACCTCACAGAGGGTCTTGCCGCTGCCCTTCACCCTGATGTGCTGGATGCCAATGTAATCCTTGTCGGAAGACGTCGTGATGTAGTCGATATATACGGTATATTTGTCACCGTCTTCGGTCTTGATCGTTAACACGTACTGAACGTTATAGGTGCCGTTCTTCATTGAGATGCCCTGGACCGTTGAGTCTACGGATTTAATATCACTCTCGAAGCAGGCAAAGACCTTGGTAGCTTCATAAAGATCGAGGGCAGGGCCGGAATATCCGTCCTCTGCAAAGTAAGCCATGAGGGCATGCGGATCGTTATCCTCAAAGACCTCTTCAAAATCTTCGGCTATTTCCACATAGTTATCGCTCTGAGGCATGGCCAGCGTTGCACCGCCCAAGATTGAGAACATACCAAACATAATGGCGAATTGGAGTCCTACGAATACGAGGATTCCGCCTCCGACGATCCTGCCGATGCGCTTCTTGCCCTTGACCGTGCTGATGATTCCGAACACGAGGAGCAGGATACCGCCGACAAGCATGAGTATTCCTGCGACGAGTCCTATAACTCCGAAAATAGTTGTGCCTGTTGCAATGTCAGTCATTTAAATCACATCCCTTTTCCAGTTTTGGCGCTATTCCGGCGCCATAAATCCCTTTTGTATTAACCCGAAACTGCCCTTACAGTTTCTTGAGTTCGTTATAAAAATCAGCGATAACGCATGAAGCGTCGCCCTGCAGTCTTCTGGCGATCCTGTTGTAAACAAAGGCATTCGTGCCGTTGATGTTTACGCCGCAGCCGATGTTGGAGCTGAAAAAGCCGCCACCGATATGCTTCCAGATGACAACGCTCAGATAGCCCGTTGCCTTCTTCATGATGTCCACGCCTGCTTCCGGCGGGATCTGCTTGTTCAGGATCGCGTTGCTGAGAGCTGCGATAATCTGGTCGAGCTTCGGAACCGTATCCTCACCGAAATCGAGGTCGATATTGAAGATCCTCTTTACCATGTCGATGAAATCGAGCGCGTAACCGAGCTGCATGAACTCGCCGTTTGCGAGCTCAGGCTGGCCGCCTGCGATCTTCTTTGCGATGTCTTCGTAGTAAGCGTTGAGCTCTGCGACTGACTTGCTGTAGTCGTTCCTGCATTCTTCAGCAGGGCTCACCTTTATCTCAAAAGAACTGTCATTTGCCATGGTCTTAACCTTCTTTCGGTGTGCATTTAACGACGGCTTCGGTCACGTCTGTCATGACCAGGTCGCCGTTCTGGTTGTAGATGTGCATCGTTACTTCAACGAGGCCGTTTCTCTCATTGCGCTTGATAAGATTCGTGATCTCAGCCTTGCCCGTCAGGACGTCGTCTGCAAATACAGGCTTCATCCACTCGATCTTCGTGGACTTGCCTGCCAGGAGCTGTTCGCCGAAGAAATCGACCTCAAGATATTTGGCCCACACGGTCACGAAAGACATTACACCCGGCGCAATGAGCTTGCCAAACGGAGTCGTCTTCGCATATTCCTCGTCTGTGTGGAGCGGAATGTTGTCGTAATCTTTGGCAAATTCGATCATCTTGTCTTTTCTGATCAATGCCGGTTCGGTATCAACCTTCATACCGATCTTGAGTTCATCAAAATACATCTGATATCTTCCTATCCCTTTAATTTCAGGGCTTATTTTACCAAAACAAAGTCAGTAAATACAGCCGTGCCGCCATCCTTCACGGTCGAGAAATTGGTCAGCGCGAAGCGGCATCCGGTGAAGTGATCAAGCCTGAAACGGAGCTTGTGAGGGGTTCCGACCTGCTTTAACCCACCCTCAGTCTCAATAAAACATTTTGCCAAATCTGTCCTAAAATCACACTCGACGCTGACCGTGAGCGTACTGTTTTTGAGTTCAACCTTCTCCTCGGTTACGCCCTCTTCTTCACTCAAATCCCAGATTCCACCGTTATTAGTGTTGCTCAGCATCACTGCGTAATACTTGCCGTTCTCTTTTGTTATCCCGGCGAAAGCATAATCTCCCTGGAACGCAGACAGTCCTGCAAAATCACCGTCGTTAAGGGCGCTTGCATCTATCGTTACCTTTGCCTGAGTAACAGGACCAAGCGTCTTCTGCGTCAGCGTATTCTTCGCATGGAACAGGTTCCTGCACACCTTGTCAGTCGTGACGTGATACCCGTTCTCGAACTTGATCAGATCAAAATCAGGTTCGTGATTGAACTGCCAGAAATCCTTTTTGCCATCAGCAAAATTGTCATCACCGCAGAGACCAACAAGCTCGCATTCTTCAACGGTATTTTCCTCATCGAAAACAGGCTTTCCGTCCTGCCACTTGAACGGCACGACAACCGGAAGTCTGCCGATTGCACCGCTGTCCTGGAACATGATAATGTGATCGCCCTCAGGGCCGCTAACGATACCGCCCTGCGCGATTCCGGAATCCCTGATGCCAAGATCGTTATCGAATATGTCACCGCCGACAAACTCGCCGTCCAGCGAATCAGCGACGTACATCGCCTCAACCCTTCTCCACCTTTCGCGCAGAGAATGGATGTTGAACAGATAGTATTTGCCGAAGAGTTTATAGATGTGTGAACCCTCAAGACCCAGCATAGGATTGCCTGCATCGTCAAGGATCACGCGGTCCAGGCCGCCCTCTTTGGGACCTGTCAGATCCTCGTTTAATTCAGTCAGATGGATGTCGGTGTTGCCGTAAACGACATATGCTTTTCCGTCGTCAAACAGGAGCGAGAGATCGTGATAGAAACCCTTGATCTCACTGCGCGTCCAGGGACCCTTCAGGCTCTCTGCGCGGTATAGATAGGTCTTATCCATGTCGTTGCTCGAGAACGCGAAATAGAACATGCCATCATGGTATTTGAGGGCAGGCGCCCACATGCCTTTGCCGTAGATGTATGAATCACCTTCGAGACGCTGCGCGGGCGTGCTCTCGAGGCGGTCAAAAACATATGAATAGTGCTCCCACTTTTTGAGATCCTTGGACCGCAAAATCTCGCCGCCCGGAAAGAAATGCATGGTCGTTGTGACCAGGTAATAGTACCCGTCGTAAAAGATAACTTCCGGGTCCGGAATGTCCATGGAAAAGTGATAGCATTTGCCCATTTCTCGACACCTCTATATCCAAGTTTAAGACGCACACATTATAACATTGCAACATTATGAAGAGGACCGATGAGCTCGATTACATGGCTTTCGATATTTTCGATTCGTCCTCCGAAGCGAGAGAAGAATACGACAACCTCTACGCCAGATTCAGCGAGTACAAATCCGATGAAGGCAGCAACTGGTTCTGCTACTGGGAGCCGGGCGTGTGCGACGCCCTGGGCTACTAATTGGCATTTAAAAAGGCTGCACTAAAAGCAGCCTTTTGCTAAAACTAATTCGAGGTCTATGTGCGTCACCAGTTTCCGTGGACCTTTTTCGTCACCTTATCAAGCAATGGGCAAGCCTCTCCGAATGATTACTCTGTTACGTCTGCAGGAACTGAAAACCGGTGTAGCTTTTAAGTTAACGAATAATGATGTTTTCCACATCTTCTATAGCGATGGTCTGACTCATCTTGTCCAGGAATGTGATGCGCTGGGGAGCTGTCGCGTCTTTTGTGGGCTTCACGATGGGCTTCTCGAAAGGGTATGCGAAGATGCCTCCTGTTACGTTCTCAAGCTGATCCATCTGAAGTTCCTTCATCTCTATATTTTTCATGGTTTGTTTCCTCCTGAAAGTGTGTTTGTTTGATGGCTTCATTATCACTTCCGGAGGGCCTCTAAACAATCGTTAATAAAACGCCGATCTGTCGATTAAGCAACAGACCGGCGTCCATGTGTTGATTAACTGAAAACTACTCGGACTTTTTCCTGTCTCCGGCAGAGTCCAGCATGAGTTTTCTGTCTTCTTCGATGAAGAAATAGAACATCTTATTGAAGCTGGCCTTGCGCTCTTCTTTCATCTTCTCGTAGCCCGCAACTCTCGGATCGTAGACCTCGTGTGCCGGAATGACCTTATTCACGATGACATTTATGTAGTACTGTCTGGCTGCGTTGATGAGCAGGCCCATCTCCAGCATATAGTTGCTGAATTTACTGTCACAGTTATCCCTTGCCTGGTTTACGCGCTCTTCAACCTTGGTCCAGTCCACCTGTGCCAGTCTATCGTTGAGCTTTATCTCACCGAAACTTCTCCAGCCGCCTGCGCACAGAACGCGTCCGCGCAGCGCTTCGAAATTATCAGGCTCACTCTCAAGTATGTTCGCAAAGTCCAGATCAGCTGCTTTGAAATCACCGTTCCTGAGCTCTTCAGCGGCACGGCGGACAGGTTCGCCGCGGAAGAACAGCGGTCCGTATGCGATTCCGCATGACCTGCAGATATAGAGTTTCTTATTCAGATCGTGTGACAGAACGCCGCCGCATTTTGCACAGACAACGTCCCCTTTGCCGTCAGCAGAGATCGTGTTCTCAATGCTCTTTTTGTATTCCTCAACAGGCGTCATTACGACTTCCTTTTGAGGCTCCAGACCTTTAAGTTCCTTCAGAGCTTTTGCGTATGCTTCACCAAGCGGCCTCATCAGTTCCTTCATCTGGACTGCCTGATCGTACCTCTCCTGGTGCTCTCTCCTTCTATAAGCTTTGCTTCTTTCGATCTCATTGGTTTCAACGGCACGCGCGATAAAACATGGTATCAGCATGATCGGTATGGCGAGCAGAGACCATAACTGAGTAAGAGGCGAAATATTAATACAGAATAAAGTAAGCAACATGCAGGCTGCCAGTGCCTTATTGGAATTAAGCTCATACTTGCCGTTGTCGATCTTCTCTATTTCTTTCTTGGCAGTTTGCATCATATCGCGGCTCTCTTTGCTGAGCTTACTATATTCACGTGAGATAATTGCCATCTCGAGAAGCTTTGCAAAGTATAGCTCTCCCACACCCGCTTTATAACGCTCATCATTTTCAAGTAGCTCCTTTACGCCCTCGGTCCTTCCGAGCGTTTCAGGTGAATCGAGTTTGTCTATGAGATTTATGTTTCCGACCGCGAGAAGATTGCTTCTGAGCAGTTCAAAATCATCAGGAGATTGGGAGAGGAGCTCTTCAAATTTAGCATGCGCTTTAGCGCACTCACCCTTGCGCAGCAACGCCTGCGCCTCATCTCTTATCTCGTTGCTGTGAAAATCCAAAATGCCGAAATTGGATCCGCAGAACGGGCAGTCAAAATACTCCTCAGATATGTCGACATTTAAAATACCGCCACACTTGGAACACGAATAACTCTTAATCCTTGCCATTTTGCAACCACCCTCAACTATTGCAAAACCCCGCAAATCACGGGCTACCCCATTACTCTCTATGAATCAATTATACACACCATTATGTATTCCTGCTCATTTTCTGAGACAGTTTTGAATCCGGCCTTTTCGTACATGCGCACGGCGTAGTTTTCTTTCTGCACCGCAAGCGATGCTTTGCTAAATCCCTTCTCCTTCAGAAGCTCAAGCATCTTCTGCATCAATGTCGTTCCAATGCCCTGTCCTCTGTATTCCTTGTACAGTGAAATCGCGAAAGACGGCGTGTCATCATCAACATGTCCGTAGTCGTTCATTATGCGCGTCCACGCCGCGCCGATTATCTTTCCATTGTCTTCGGCAACGATGCAGAAATCTCCCCTGTCGGTACCGAAATCCTCATAATAGAGTTTTAATTCCGGCTGCTCGACGATACTTCTTTCGGGAGGTTCAACACCTTCAGGAATGAAGATCGCTTCATACAGGAAATCTTTTAACACAGGTGCTTCGTGCGCTTCAAGTTCTCTATAGATCACGCCTGCTCACCCTTCATCTGCCCAGCAATTATCTGCAGAACTCTAAGTTCGCGCTCGACCATGACATCGTGCAACTCATCAACGTGCTCATATGAAGCATTGATCGCGATCGCCTCTTCGATCGGCATGAACATCGGAACGAATTCCTCGGCTTTCTCGCTCGCGGTCATCTCTGTCTCTCCCTGGCCGTCCTCGACTTCGCAGGTGTAATAGTAATTGTCCTGGATGAATACAGCTTCGTGCCTGCCCTTCTGTATCCTGTGGACATAGCCGAATTCCTTAACGGTTTCAGGCTTTACCGTGAGGCCGACTTCTTCTTTGACCTCTCGTATCAGAGCGACAACCTTATCTTCGCCGGGCTCGATTCCGCCGCCCGGAAACTTGCAGTATTTGGTTTTCTTGCTGTATATGACCGCGATCTTGCCGTCACGGAAAACGATGCCGCGCGCAGAGGGACGGACGAATGCTTCGCCGTCAGGATCGTAGTCTTTCCTGTCGATTTCAAAAAGTAATCTCATGATTCATCACTGGAATCCGCAGCCGTAAACAACGACGGTAACAGAATCGTCGCCCTTCCTGATCTCGCACTGGTCGCCGCTCGTAAGAATGACTCTGTGCCAGGTCATTCCGTTGTAGATGATGTCCGCGTCGCTGGCGATAATTACGGTGTCCGGATATTCCACTGCCTCGACCAGAACCTCAGTAAAAGCAATGGGCAGACGGTCGCCCTTCAGATAGTATTCCTGTTGCGGAATGGGCGTGACCGAAGTATCGGCTTCGCCCTCGAAAACCTTTATTTCAGCCCACGAATTATTGTCGTGATAATGCCTGAGCTGCATAAAAACTGCGAACCCTGCGAGGAGGATCACAAACGCAACTATAATGACGACTTTTAAAGATTTCCGCTTTCTTTCCATGGCCTCTTTTGCTTATGTGTCTTTGATCCAGTCCTTGCCGTTCCAGCTGTAAGCGCTGTCAACATCAGCTTCGACGAAAGCCAGAATTGTCGGGCAGAGATTCAATACCGTGTTAAGTGATACAAACTGTACGTTTGCAGGATCGTTAGCATAATCGTCAGACTCGTCACCATGGAAGAATCTCCATCCGCAGTCAGGCTGACCGGGAGCAGGTTCGTCATGGTACATATATCCGATTCCGTTATCCAAAGCAGCCTTGGTGATGAGGCATGCAGGATTACCCGGGAAGATGTCTACCCACTCGCGCTCAGCAGGCTGATACCACTTGAAATAGCACCAGTCACTGTCCTCATCGAACAGATACTTCAGGATGCTCTTCTGGATCTCGAAGAACTGGCCGAGGCTCTTATCGTCACCGAAATTCGAAGCATCGAAGAACAGCGCGCCGCAGATGTATGAATATGCGTACTCCTCGAAAGAGTGATAGAACACCTGCGCCTTTCTTACAAAGCGGTCAGTGATCTCATCGAATTCCTTCTCATCAATGATTCCGCATCCCATCGCGATTCTGCAGATGCCGATGTATTCGCTGATGTCCCATGCGTAGAAACCCTTCTCCTGAAGCATCGGATAGAAAGGCTTAGCAAGAGCGATCGTCTTATCAAATGCCTTACGTCCATACGCGTCCAATTCATTAAGATCGAACAGCGGAGCTTCCTTCCAGAAAGTCATGAACTGCTCGTACTGAACGCTTGCCCTGAACTGGATCTTCTGGTAATTGATAAGGCTCTCCTTTGAGTCAATCTTGTACATCTTCATGAGGAAGTCCTTAACGGTCGCAACGTTCTCGGGTGCGCACTTGTAATCAGTGTCAGCATCAACGCGGTCAGGCATTCCGGGAACCTTTCTCGTAGCCGTTGCAGCAGCAAGTAATCTTGTGAACTGCTTCCTCGTCGGCATCACCGCGTCGTCTCTTGTCTGAACAACGGTGGGTACATATTTCTTTATCTCTTTTGCATATTTGTCTAACATAAATTCTTCCTTATCCAAAAAAATATCTGTCTGGAGCTGAGGCCCCAAACAGATACATTATACCATTGCTGTAATTTTGCTATATCAGAATCCCAATTCGTCGTTAACGAGGATGACGCTGATCCTTCCCTTGTGTCTTGAGTAACGTGTGATGAGGATCTGGCAGCAGATGGTGTCAGGTGATTTGCAGTCAAAGCACTTGCCTGTCTTTGAGCACGGTGTATCAAGTCCGAAACGCTGTGCATTGATCGGCGCTGCAACGTTTCTTGCGCGCTTCATTGCGGCATCGAGGTCGCTGCACACCTTGTTCATTCCGACGATGAAAATGACCTGCTTCGGTCCCTGGCAGATTGCGGAAACACGGTTGGAATTTCCGTCGACATTAACGAGGATTCCGTCGTCTGTCATGGCATTTGCACTCGAGAGGAAAAAGTCCGCATCGTATGCCATGAGCATAGCCTTGCGCTTATCTTCGTAAGCATCACGGTCGATGAAATTATACGCACCGTTTTTGAGTGCTTCGGACAGTCCGATCTCATGAACGCTCATTGCGCCGCCCATCGTGACGGAGCTTCCCTCAGGGATCAGTTCGAGCGCGATCTTCAGCGCCTCTTCCTTGCTTGCTGCATAGTAACCTTCCATGTTGCGCGACTTAAGTCCCTGGATGGTTTTCTGCGCCAGAAGTTCGTTTCTCTTGGTGATGTTCTCGTTCATGATTGTCAGTCCTGCCTTTCGAGTTGGAATAGCGTTTATATTATAACCTCAATCCTTCTTTTTGCCCTTGCCGAACAGTTCCGGAAACAGCTCCTGAAATATCAGTTAGTCAGCACCACATCGGCAAGCACTTTGCCGAGCTTTCTCTGATTCTCACTATCCAAATGCGCGCCGTCAATATCGCTTGCATTAACGTGCTCAGCTGCGTTGACAAAAATGCAGTTATACATCTCTGCGAGCTGCTTGTACCACGGAGCGAGTTCGGCCGAGAGCTTCACCGAATTCTCATAACCAAAGCTGTCTCCGAGCCACGAATCCTTCATGGATCCGGCAATCAGCGGAGGAGATACGAGAATGACCTTGAACCGGTCCTGACATCTGAAGTGGTTATATGCCTGGATCTTCTCGAGCATGATCTGCATCTCGCCCGCAATGTCCATCGATGAATAAGAGAACTTTCTCTTGCAGTCATTAGAGCCCAGCATGATTATCACGTAATCCAGCGGCGTGTGACTCTCAAGACATGGACCGATGTATTTGAGGCCGTTCTTCTCTCCTTCAGCGGGATCGTCAGTTGCGATCGTTCTTCCGTTCTGGCCTTCCTCAATGACCTTATATTCATCTCCAAGGATCTTCTGCATAACACAGGGCCATCTGCTGTCTTCATCAAATCTTGTACGTGTTGCAGGGTCGTAACCCCATGTCAGCGAATCACCGAAACAAAGAATTCTTTTCATTGCACTGCACTCTTTCTGTCATTATTTCTTCAAATTATATCAGACTTTAAAATGCGCAAAGGACGGTCTCTTCGACCGCCCTCTGCTCAATCATTATATGGGGAGAAATATGGGGTAGGTATTGTCAAAACTTGCTCATGATATCCAGAACCTGTTCCTCGCTTAACTTCCTTCCTGTCCTGATATCCATGTATCTGTCGTTTGCCGTTTCGCGGATTCCGAATACTGTTTCAAGAAGCATCCTGTACACCGATCTGCTGTGCTTTCTGCCGCTATCCTTTGGGATCTTCATCTTGCCGTCCTCCGCTGTGTTCCGTGTTTGTTTGATGGCCACAGTATGACATGCCGGAGGACTCGCAACCATAACCAATGTCGGCGAGTTTTGTTGATTAAGCAACAGATGCCTTTCGATGTGTTGATTAACAAAAAAATGAGCTGCAATTTTGCAGCCCATTTGTATTTTTATCTTGTTATGAACGTTACATCCGGAGGACATTCGATCCTGATCTGCGGCAGATTCAGTTCTTTTATTTGCGGATCAGTGCTGACGCAGTAGATAACATTCTCAGGACGGACCGCGGCCTCGATAACCTTAAGAGCATCAGGTGTATTAAACACTTCCCAGATATACTGGCAACCCCTGACATCGACTTCCTTAACAAGGCATCTGATGATACTGATATTCATTAAATCCGTACATTTACGGAGTGCAAGTTCGCTTACTTGCGGACAGTCAATGACGGATGCCGAAACCATCTTCGGGCAGTCTTCAACAATGACGCTGCTGAGGTTCTTAACATTCTTTGCTGTAATGTGATTAAGAACCGGACAGTTTGCGATGTCGATCTTATCAGCCGATGAATCGTGAATATAAAGCTTGTTGAAGATCTCGCAGTTCTTCAGCGTGAGATTCTTAACAGACGAATCAACGATCTCAATGTTCTTGATCCTCGCAAAATCACTGAGATCGATGTCAACGCTGATCTGGCAGTTCGTGATCTTCAGCGTCGTGAGATTCGGAAACTTTCTGAAGTCGAGAGTGACATCTTTGCAATCGGTAAGATACAGTGACGAAAGGTTGCTCAAAGACTCAATTGCGGACAGATCACTGCACCGTGTCAGATCAAGCGTTTTAACGTTAGTGAATTTCTCAATGCCCTGCAGATTGCGGCATCCCTTGAGATAGAAACCGGTAATAAACTCGATCTGGTCCGCTTCAATGAAGTTGTCCTTGTTGTGGTCGTGATTGTCGATTATATTGTTCCTGAACGTGTCGTCCGGGAAAGTCTCCTCATCAATCTTGAATCCGAATATACCGCAGCCCGTGAAAATGAACGACGCAATGCACGTAGTAATAGCGGTCAGGCACATAAGTCCTGCAATGGTTTTTCTTGTTTTCATAAATACCCCTCATACCCTCGGCCGGTTATTCCGTTCCGGCGATCGAAGAATATTATAGCAGAAACGTTTGGGCTTTTACCCACACCTCTTATTCACCACATGCATTACCCAATGCGCAACCTTAAAATTCGCCAGCATGAGCAGAACTCCTGCCGCAACGAGCAAAACCGCCATCACTCCCCACTCAATGAACGCGGCACTCTTCATCAGAATCACAATGCTGACCGGCAGGCAGATCAGGCTCGTCACAATGCACGGCACGTATTTTCTGATTAAGGCCGCCTGCCCGATGTGAATGAAAAAGTGCGCCGTGAGCGATACAAATATTCCGTACCACAGTGCATAGATCACCTGCCCCGGAAAGTAATACGCCAGCAGGCTCACGCCGAAGAACGGTATGAACTCTTCATAGACTGCGGCCGAGAAACCTGTGTGCGTCATGCCTTTGTACGACTTCAGGATCTTTGGATAGCGCTCGAACAGCCACTGATTCTTCGAGTAAAACCGCTCCAGCCCGACGATCTCTTCCATGTCGTGCACGATGAAAATGATCGGCAGCAGCAACAGATATTCCCTCACACTCCATACTCCTTCCACTTGGCCGTCACGCCGCGGTATTTCTCACCTTTCTTCATCACGAAAGGCCTTATTCCAAACGAGAAAACCGCCTTGTGAAATGCACTCTGCAACGGATATTTTTTGTTTGTTTTTATCGCTCGAAAGAGCTCACTTCCAACACTTTCCGCGCGCTTCTCAACATCGCCCGGAACACCGCCATTAAACGGAGCGTTGACCACTATGTTTTTGACCAATCTGCCACCCGAATACAGCACCAGATCCTTCAGCACTTTTGCTGCATTGCGGCTGCCGTAATTCTCACCTGTCGTGACAGTCACGCAGTACTTACCGGTCAGCAGCTGCTCGATAACAAAATGTCCTCTGTTGATCAGAACCTTCATGTAACCGGAAACATTGCTTGCGTAAGTCGGTGTTCCTAACACAAGACCATCAGCAGATTCGATTAAACACGACAGCTTCTCCGCGTCGTCATTCATCACACAACAGCCTGCCGTATAGCATGCGCAGCAGCCGCGGCACTGCGACACGGTGAGCTCACTTAAGTTGTAGAATTCAACCTCTGCACCTTGCGCGAGCAGACTCCTTTCGAGCGTATGAAGGATGCCTGCAGTGAGGCCGTTTATGCGCGGACTTCCGTTGATAATGACGATCTTCATTGGCAATCCTCTCATGCAAGAGTTACACACCTGTGTATTTTTGTGCCATACTAATATCAGACAGATTCAAAATCAACGGAAACGCCGAAAGATACACAAACTCGCGGGTTTGTGTCACTTTCGGGGCGCAAAGGAGAACACGATGAACGACTCAAATAACCCGTCCGCGATCAGGTCCAGAAAGCAGATTACCGATGCGCTCCTGAAGCTTATGGAGAAGTACCCGTACGACGAGATCAGCGTGAAGCAGATCGTGCTTGAGACCGACCTCGTGCGCAAGACTTTTTACCGCAATTTCGAATCCAAAGACGACGTTCTCCGCTCGCACATCAGGACGATCCTGCGCGACTATTTCGACATCGTAAACAACGCCAAAGGCGACGTGCTCACAACGATCTTCGCCTTTGCGGCCAAGCACAAAAAACTTCTCAAACTTCTCGACAAAAATGACATGATGTACTTCGTCCTGCAGGGCATGAACGAGTTCATTCTGTCGATGAAGGACAAGACCAATCCGGAGCTCAACCCGTTCACTAAGTTGTTCGAGGGGCTCAATTCCGACTACCTCATCACGCTCAACATCGGCGGCATCTGGAACGTCATCTCCCTCTGGGTCAGGCGCGGCATGAAGGACGATCCAGAGGAAGTTAAGGCCGCGATCGGGCAGTATTTGAGGCGAATCGGAGCAGCAGCTTCGTAAAAACCACCACAAACAAATAGTTGTCCGCATATCGGGCTCATTTTTGAATTATCCTAATTGTTATAGGACAAAAAACTTGCTAAAATAATACCGAGTATATACGAGGTATATTATGACTTTCGAATGGGATGAAGCAAAGAACAAAATCAACCTCAAAAAGCTACCAAGAATGAGGTGAACAGATATGCGAAAGGAATATGATATCGACAAGCTGAATCCAAGGTCCAATCCATATGCAAAATCACTTAGGAAACCAGTGTCAATCAAAATGCCGATGGTCGTTATCGAGTATTTCAAAACCGAAGCTGACAGAACCGGCATCCCCTATCAGACACTGATCAATCTGTACCTTATGGATTGCGTCAAAGAAAACAAGAAAATTGATACAACCTGGAAAAAGCAGGACGAAGCTTCGTAAACATAAACAAAAAGCACAAGCGGCTAATGCCCCCTGTGCTTCTCATTTTTCTTCTGCTGTTTCAGTTCAAACAGGCGCGCTTTCTCCGCTTCGCGCATCTCGCGGGTGACGGCCTTGCGCTCGAGTTTGTTCTGCTCCTGCTGCAGCTTGATGGCCTGCTGGGCCTTCGTTCCGACGCCGGCGGCCGAAGTCTGTTTGCGAGCTTCACGCTGCAACCTCTTCGGATTCCTGACCGTCTTCTCTGCAACAGCTGTCACAGCCGGGCTGAACCTGAGTTCCTGGCAGTGTTTCGAAACGAATTCGAGCAGTTCGCAATCGCGCGGTTCCGCGCCGAACGTGACTTTCGAGACGGACAGACGATGCCCGTCCAAATACTCGAAAACGCCCACCCAGAAAGGGTCTTCGAAAAACACCGTCAGAGTAAAGCATACTTTGCCCATGACAATTCCCTCCTTCTAGAATTGATGAGCAAAGAACGGACAACCCGGAGGGGCAGGTTACTTACCCTGAAGTTCAGGACGGCCGGGCTACCTACCGGCTCTGGCATATCCGAAGATACACGTTGCGTTTTTATCTTTGCGTTAGTAACAATGCAATTATATATCGAAAACAGTATAATGGGCTAAAAACATAGGTTAGAGGCATGTTGTAAGGGTGGAAAACGACATTCTCACAAACGATCCTGAATCCATAAGTTACCGCAGGAACTGCAATACGCTCGTTGTTTTCGGAACGGGTGTTGCTATTTTCGGCCTGTGGTCGACATTAAAATTCATCGGCTATTTGATCTTCGGAATCCCGATCCTGACGGGCGAAGAACTCGCAGAGTTTCCCGATATTTTTTATGTGATCGTAATCATCCTGACACTCCTGATCCTGTTAGGAGACGTTGCACTGAGATTCATTGTCATGAGGCGTGCGCGCGCAGAAGGTCTGGGCAGAAAAGTCAGCGTCAGATACCTCATAGTACTTGGAATAATAATAATCTACGGATGCACATCCGTGGCATATGCGATACAGGATTTCCTGTCAGTGACGGGCGCTTTCGGCGACAAGTACGTCGAGATATTCGTCGAACTGACTGTTCTGTTCTTCGAGATCGAGCTGTTCATCGCAGCAGTCAGAGTCAGAAAATTCAAGGCAAAGCTGGAAGAGCTCAGGAGGAAGAAGTTTGCAGGCTGATTTCCACTATTACGCAACTTATTGCGCGGCATACCTTGCAGGCTACTCCCACGAGGAGGCGCTCGCTTTGTGCTACAGCGACCAGTTCGTCGACTGCTGCACGAAGACGTTCCTCAAGTCCATCTCCGCGACCATCCACGCCGCAACCAGCCAGACACAGGCTGAGCTCGTTGACATGCGTGCCGACATCATCGGCCTGCAGGACATCACCAGGATCTGGGCCTCGTTCCACTTCCTGCCCAAGGATCTCTACGCCAAAGTAAATTTCGCGTCCAAGGCCTACAAAAACAAGTACCGCCTGATCTGCGGCCCCAACGGCGACCTCGTCAAGGACACCGTCGAACTCGCCAGGGGCAAGTCCATCCAGGCTGCCGGCATCGCCATGCACGTGCTCGCTGACACCTGGGCGCATCAGGCTTTCGCCGGGACACCATCGCTCGTCATAAACAACACGGATAACAGCTTCTATGAGTAGTTCCCCAACGGAACTTACCGCAAGCTGTCATTCAAGCACAGCCCCGGCGCCTCCGACGACATCGACAAAGGCATCTACAACAGCACGGTCTTCAACCCGAGCGAGAACAACATCCTGAACCTCGGTCACGGCCACGCCGGCCACCTGCCCGACTACTGCTTCATTAAGTACAAGTACATGCCCGCGTGGGACAACTACCGCGAGTTCCTGAAGGACAACCCCTCCGACTACCAGAAGGCCTTCTGCCAGATGGTCTACGCAATGAAATATCTGCGCGGCGACATCGGCACCTTCAAGCTCGACACATACGATGAAGACTCCGTCGCGCCCGTCATCGGCAAGATCTTCCTGATCCTGCACAGGCGTCAACTCGACGCTTCCCGCGACTGGAAAGACCTCGCGAAAGATCTCTCCGGACACGACATTCCCGACTTCGACGTTCAGACCTATGTTGAAGAATATAAAAACGCATCGCCGGAGGAGAAAGACGACACTTTCCTCGGCAGATTCTTCCTGGCCGCAATGGCGCAGAAGAGCATGGTCACGAACAAGATATACACGAGCGGAAATCTCCTCGCGGGATTCTCCGTCGACTACAAATCCAAAGGCTTCGGCGGCATCAAGGACTACCTGACGCTCGTCTCTAACAGTGTGAGGAACGAGTAATGACCAAGGTAAGACGCATATTCAAAATCATCGGCGCAGTCATGCTGATCCACATAGCCCTGTTCCTGATGCTGATCCCTCAGATCGCACTCCAGCTCATAGCGGTTATGTTCAGCGTCATACTCATTTTCTACGGCCTGAAATTCATTCTCTTCTACATAACCCATGCGTCGCACATGGTAGGCGGCAAGTGGTTCTTATTGTTCGGACTCCTGCTGTTTGACGTCGGTGTGTTCGCATCGCTCATGCAGAACCAGTCGAAGCTCCTCATGATCGCCTACATCGCAGGCGCGCACCTGGTCGGTGCCATCTTAAGACTCATCCGCGCCGTCGGCAACAAGAAAGACAACAACCCCGGCTGGATAATCGACTGCATGCAGAGCATCGGCAACTTCATCCAGGTCGCCGTCTGCATAATCTTCAGCCAGTACGTCGTAGTGCCCGTCTTCATTTACTGCAGCGGTCTCATCTACTCCGCGATCCTGTCGATAATCCAGGCGTGCAAGAGAACTGCGATCGTGTACGTGCAATAAATAATCAGCCCCCGGTTACGGTCTCCTTCCCGTAATAAACATCCGTATCCAGCAGCTTCTCGCTCTTAGCGACGACTGCTGAAGTCGCGATATCACCGGTGATGTTGTTGACCGTGATGAACATATCCAAGATCGGATAAATGCCAAGAATTATCGTGATCGCTTCGAGTGGAACTCCGATTGCCGTCAGAACGATTCCGATATTTACAATACCTGCGCCCGGAATGCCAGGAGCGCTCAAAGACAGCAAGATTATCGTAATACCGAGTGATATCAGTGCGGACAGAGGTATCTCCACGCCGTATGCCCTCGCCAAAAAGATGCCTGTCACCGTGAGGAAAATGCAGCCGCCGTCCATGTTGATCGTGGCACCAAGCGGAATCGCAAAATTCGCAACCTTTGAAGAGACACCTAACTTGTCAGTGCAGACCTTCAGATTGGTCGGCATCGCAGCAGAGCTCGAGGCCAGCGTAAAACTCGTGATCAGACCTTCACGGGCGTTATAGTAAAACCTCAACGGATTTAAGCGTCCGAACAGTAATACCATGACACCGTAAATGCACATCATAATGAGTATCGAACCCAGGAATACCAAGAAAAAGGACAGGACCGACGTTAGCGTGCTGCTGTCGATATCTGCGAAAAGCAGTGAGATCGATGCGAAGACCGCAACAGGTGTGAATCTTGTAATTATCGAAGTGATTGCCAGGAACAGTGAATTCAGTGCTTCAAAGAGGTCCCTTAATAATTTAGAATGCTTGCCGACCATTCCTACCGCTATTCCGGTTATGACCGCCAGGAATATGAGCTGCATGGTATTCGATTCCACGAACGGTGCAAAGAAATTCGACGGCACTATGCCTGTTATCATCGTTTTAATCGAATTATCATAAGCGGCAACACTGACTTCGGCACCGCCTGCCGCACCCAACGCGAACCCGAATTCACCGGGTTTTATCGTGAGCACCATTGCGAAAGAGAGACACACGGCGATCACCGTCGTGACCAGATAAGTGCCCATTACTTTCGCTCCAATCTTACCAAGTTCAGACAGACTCTTGAACTGCGAGATGCATGACACAATCGAGAAGAAAACGACCGGTCCGACGATGATCCTGATCGCGTTCATGAAGAGCGTTTTTACGGTGCCGAGTCCGTAATCGGTTACGTAATGCGAAACGCTTTGAGGGATGACAAACTTGATCAAAAGGCCGAAGACCACGCCCAACACCAGCGCAATGACCGTATTTACCAGCATCGATTTCTCGGCCTGACCAACGATAATCTTTGCGCTGTTTATGCCGTTACGGTGAGTGTATTTGAGCTTGTCACCCATGGACTTCAGCAGTATCGATCTGATCGTATCCTGTGAATCAACGGTGGTCTCATCGTCGGTTCCGAGTTCCAGACCGATATAGCCGTAAGGGTCGAATTCCTCACCTTCGGAATTTATCGTGATGCTCGTGTCGCCGATAACGTGCTTAACGCTGACCGCGATCGAACCTCCCTCAGCACCGTGCCTGATGAATTCGGAGATGATTTCTTCCGATATCAGTTCAGAACGGATCGCGAGTTTTTTGCTAATCTTTATTTTTTTGAGTTCTTCATCTATATAGGCCAGGCATTTGGAGAGGACCTCTTTGTCAGATACCCTGAAAACCTTCTTTTTCACCACAACCGGCGGTTTAGCCATATCATGAATTACTCCCTTTATTTACTGCTTCAGCTTATTACCACACAAAAAAGCGTCTCCAACAGCCTCGCCCAGTGCGACATATTTGTTGTTGCACGGATCGAAAGCAATTGGCCTGAGCTTATCGAGATCAATCTGGCCATTTGTGATCACGCTGTTGTCAGCTGACACATTAACGATCTCGCCAATCAGGATACCGTCCTTGAAGCTCTTAACCTTGCATTCCAATGCCATTGGCAGTTCGTCGATCAGCGGTGCATCAACAAATTCACTCTTCGTTGCGTGGAATCCGGCGCGTGCAAACTTGTCGGGTACCTTTCGAGCTGATTCGATACCGACATAATCACAGGCATCGACCTGGTCAACGGTTCCCATGCTGACCGTGAAGGCACCGCGGTCAGCGAGGTTATCTGTGGTCTTGTGTTCACTAAGGCTGATGGTGATCTCTTTGAAGTCAGTCGTGATGCCCCATGCAGCATTCATCGCATCAGGAACGCCGTTCTTATCGTATGTCGCAATGATCAGCACCGGCTGCGGTAACATGATGGGCTTTGCGCCAAAGTTTGTTCTGCTCATAGAAGTGCCTCCTAAATAGTTTTTTACATTAACCATTCTAACAAATTAGGAGCTATAATATGCGCATGAGCATTTTAATTAAAGACACAACCAGAGAAGAGCGCGAGAAAATCGTTGCCGAGTCAATCGGATACATCGAAGGTTCATGCGACGGATGCATGTCCGGCCTCGTTGAGATGTACCAGGATTACATTGACGGCAAGAAAGAGATCCGCGACATCAACATGGAATTCAGGGCGCACTATGAGTCCGGCCTTGACGGTCCTGTTAAGTCAGACTGCGGATACAAAAATTAATCGCGGAAAATTTTTCCAAAATAAAACGCGCCGGCCGGGCGCGTCTTTTATGATGCCTTCTTGTGAAGTGCGGTAACCTTTGCCTTTGATTTAGCAGCAAGAGGCTCAGCCTTAACAGGTGAAGCGGATGCAACGAACTGCGGATTTCTGATCTTTACAACATATCTGATCAGCGCGAAAGCACCGCTGATGAACCATGTGAGACCTGCTGCAACCCAGATGCCCCAAACGCCGATGACGGGGAACAACGTAAGGAGCAGCGGGAAGCCGACTCTGCCGATAACCTCAACAACACCGTTGATGAGTGAGAATCCTGCGTCGCCGATTCCGTTCAATACGCCGCGGCATACATAGATCGTGCCGAGTGCGAAGTAGAATGCGCTTGTGATTCTAAGTGCGTTTGCGCCCATTGAGATGATCTCAGGATCTTCAGCGAAAAGCATCATTACGGTCTCGCCGCCGAACTGCGCGAGAGGCAGAACGATTGCTGAGAAAACAGCCATGATGATCATGCCCTTCCTGAAGCCTTCCTTGATGCGCTTATAGTTGCGTGCACCGAGGTTCTGGCCTGCGTGTGTGGACAGCGCCATGCTGAGTGAACCGTAAGGCTGCTGAACGATCTGCTCGATCCTGCCGACTGCTGTAAATACTGCAACAGTCATGGAGCCGAAGCCGTTTACGAAACGCTGGAGAGCGAGGCATGAAACTGCGATGAGTGACATCTGGAGAGCAAGCATTGAACCCATTCTCGTGCACTCGCCGACGATCTTCATGTCAGGCTTTAAGTATTCTTTCTTGATCTTGAAATAATCGTTCTTGAGGTATGCGAAAACCATGCATCCGATACCTGATAAGAACTGGGCAATGAGGGTTGCTACTGCAGCTCCGAAAACACCCCATCCGAATGCGTAGACAAACGCGAAATCAAGACCGATGTTGATGAAGCAGGATACCACAAGGAATATTAACGGAGTTACAGAATCACCCAATGCGCGGAGCATTGCGGACGCGTAATTATATAACCCGATAAATGGTATACCGATGCACATGATCTTGAGGTACTCGGTTGCTACGATGATGATGTCTTCGGGAGTATCTAACAGACGGAGTATGGGAGCTGCCAGTACATAACCCAAAATTGCCATAAAAACAGATGCGACGAGCATCATGTATGCGCTGTTAACGATGACCTTCTTTACCCTCTTCTCATCTTTCGCGCCGAAATATTTTGAAGCGGTGATTCCGCCGCCGTTTGCAACGCCGATGCAGAATGAGAAAAAGAGAAAAGAAAGTGATCCGGTGGACCCTACAGCCGCCAAGGCATCAGGTCCGACACCGCGTCCTACGATTGCGGAGTCAGCAAGATTGTAGAGCTGCTGGAAAATATTGCCAACGAGCATTGGTATGGAAAAACTGATGAGAAGCTTCGTTGTATTTCCCTTGGTCATATCGCGAACAAGTGTGCTCATGTCTTACATCCCGGATCCTTTCTATGAGAGTCGCCAAGAATTTAACATCAAGGGTGGTGCCGTACAATGAACTTTCGTGCGAGAAAATTGATGTATTGTTCACTCATCGCTTTACAAAAGGCGATTTGTATTAGAAAATCGTATAAAAGTGTTGCTTTTTTGTGCAACGTTATGCAGGAGGTGTCCGCGCCTTCCCAAATAATTAATCTCGAAAGGAACCCGCGCGCGCATGATCAACGTTCTCTATTCAGGCTTCAGCTTCCAGCACGAGTCGCTGGTCTACGACACCGACCAGGGCCGTGTCGGTTTTGAGAGTTACCACATGCTCTACACGCACACGCCCGCACTCTTCTGGGTCGACAACGAGCTGCGCCAGTACCCCGCCCGCTCTGTCATTTTATTCACTCCCGGCCACCGCAAGTACTACAGCAACCTGCCCGGCGAGCCCTACAAAAACGACTGGATCAGGTTCGATACCGACGAGGATTTCATCGAGAATTTCCCGATCACCAACGTCCCCTTCTCGCCTGCCGACCCCGACTTCGTGCACAATCTTTTTAAGTTGATCGCGTGGGAAAGTAATACCAACAAAGGCATCGACGACCCTGAAATGCTGAGCCTCTTCCGCGTTCTGTTCGCAAAGCTCTCCGACGGCAACATTGATGTTTTGAACAAGCCCTACCACCATGAGCTGTTCGCCCTCCGACGCGACATGATGCTCCACCCCGAGCTCGACTGGAACGTTGATACTATGCTTCGCCGTCTGAATCTCGGCCGCACCCGCTTCCAGACTCTCTACAAGGAAACCTTCGGCATCAGCCCGATTGATGATGTGATCAACGCGCGCGTTAAATTCGCGAAAGACCGTCTGAAATACACCACCCGCTCCGTCGCCGAGATCGCCGAGATCTGCGGCTACAAGAGCACCGAGCATTTCATCCGCCAGTTCTCGAAGGTCACGGGCATGACGCCGGGCGCGTTCAGGCATTCGGGGTTGGAGGCGTAAAGCAGCGTACGTAAAACGTACAGTAAATCAACGCGTTTACTGTACAAAATACGTATTTCCGAGGAAAAATACGTAATCCGTACAGTATTTGGAACAATTTACTGTACGATTTACGTACTGACCTTTCGAGAAGGGGCAGAGCTATTTCCGGCGTGCAAACTTAGAGGTAACTTTGCACGAACTTTGCAAATTCCCGGAACTTTGCAAACTTTTTGCAAAAAACGGCCCAACTTTGCACGTCGTTTTCCGCCACCCGGACAAATCTTCGGATTCCAGGACATTGTCTGCTCACCGCCACTCAGTTAAACTATCTCCGGAACGGGGGAGTATTTTATGAAAAACATCTCGAAAGCAATATCCGGCGCACTCGCGCTGACACTTATTTTTTCAACGTCCTGCGCCACGCAGACTGAACCCACGCCTGCATTAACAGGCACGCCCGAGACGACAGAAGTGCCGTTCACTAACACGGACGACCTCTTCCCTATTGGCGATAAGGAGTATTTCGTGCCTTTCGCTGATCCGGCAACAAGCTACTGCTCAATTGCCGAAGGTTACAGCGTTCCCGTCAGAGAACAGGGCATGGGCGGCTGCTACTGCTATGCTTCGGTTACGGCAATGCAGACCAATTACCTGAAAGCGCACGGCGAGCTGATCGACCTTAATCCCGTGGACATCATCAACAGGATCTACGAGAGTGTGCCCAAGGACGGCGAACAGGTCTGCGATGAGGAGAAATTCTACGTTTACGATACGAACGTCACTGACCTGGGCGGCGGCGTCGACCAGGTAACGGGCGCAATGGTTGCTGACC
>JAEEGJ010009140.1_pt1 | contig 26769 bp, 18 predicted proteins | sample 8958761 | NCBI WGS metagenome assembly JAEEGJ01 (sample SAMN16246546, study PRJNA631951) | gut metagenome | biome: gut microbiome; feature: rumen; material: RS-attached | host: Bos | place: Iran: Karaj | collected 2018-10 | reverse complement strand
AATCCAACTTAATCTTCTTGAGGCTCGTGACGCCTGCATTTTTCACACGAACGACATAGAGACCGTTCGGGACAGACTTCAGCGAAACATTCAAAGAACCATTGGCATGATTGTCGAAAGACTTCAACACGCTACCCGTCATAGAAATCAAATCTACGCGGACATTGCCATTGGCGGCAATCTGGAGAGTCCTGCCAGAGAGGGTCATCTTCGGAGATTTCGTTGCAAGAATCGGCAAGGCAATCGTAGCATCGCTAGAGCTAGACTCCGGAGTCACAGAACTCGAAGAAGTCGGCTGAGTCGGAGTAGCTGCGGCGAGGTTCGGCATGTTACCCGAAACGAGCAAACCGTTCAAAAGCTTGAGAGACTGGTTGAAGTAGTTTTCATCACCGAGAGCTACCGCTTCTTTCCAATATTCATCAAGCTTAGCCTGGTACTTTGCATCAGAAATAAGCGATGTCATAAGAGAGGTCACGAACGTGCTGTTGTGATCGTTGCCGAGGCTACCGGACTTTCTCATCACAGGGCCACTCATACTTGCAGCACTGACGGTAGAGACAAATTCAGCCATTTTCTTGTCGAGTGCGAGTGCGCGCTGGTCGCCATGCCAGCAGACGGCCTTCGCATTACGCCACGGAGCGCGAGAAGCGTCGTAGCTGTAATAGTCGTCTTCGCTCTTGCCGTTCTTGTCGGTCCAGTCATCAATGAGACCCGTCGACGGAGCGTCAGAAGCACTAGCTTCGTAAAGGCTCATGTTGGCTTCGTAAGCGGTCTTGCTCCAGAATTCAGCATTTTCGGTATCGATCATGGCAAAGACAGGCATGTAGGCCGGGTCAAAGTAACCCGGATTCTTGCGGTTGTAACCCGCATCGCCCCACTTGTCGCCCGGCAAATGCAAGCCGTTCGATTCAAATTCGGACTTTTTCATGGACTGGATGAGCTTCTTGGCGTCTTCTTTATACTTTTCATCGCCAAACTGGTAGTAAGCCATCACGAGAGCAGCGGCAGCATCGATATCGCCATCGAGAGCGGCACCGTTACCGGCATCCCACGACTGAGAAAGGTTACCAACCTTCCAAATCATGAGGCCGTTTTCGTTCATCATCTTCTTGTAGAAGTTCCAAATCTTGTCGAATTGCGGCTGATAGCTCGTTGTATTGTCACTAAAGTAGACCATCAGGAGCATGCCGTAGCCGACACCTTCCGAGAAATACGTATCGGAACCCGGATCGGAACGAACACCGGCAACATCGCCCTGTTCGTTGTACATGGCCTTCATCCAGTAAGCAAACTGGGACTTCAATTCTTCGGAAGCCTTGGCCTTGTCGCTCAAAAGCGTCGCATTTCCACCGTAATCGGACATTTGCGGGAACGGGAAGTTCACCTTAGCCTGGGCAAGTCCAAAAGCGAACAGGCCGGCAAGACCCATTTTCACCAAACGATTCATACACAACTCCAATGCCCACACAGGGCCGTTAAATCTATCTAAAAATAAATTATTAGCGACTAAATTTAAATTTTTTTAGTCTTATGATTTAGCGCAATGTGCGGTCCATCACGACAAAAAGGGAGTCGCGGTACGCAACGTGCCATTTTTCGCTAGAATCAAGCGTTGCAAGCAATTTATCCCACCTTGCATAATAGCGAAGCGGGAGCACAACGCGGTCGATATCCTGCGAATCGGCATCCACCAAAAAGAGCCGAGGCATATTCGCATAGGCCAGATAACGTTCAAAGAAATCTGCCGTTTTCAAGATAAAACGCCCATCGATGTATATCGAATCGAGCGGGTTCATAAACGCCAAATAGCCACCCGCACGGTCATCGTTAAACAACCTGCCCGGATGCGGATTTTCCATCATCCAATGCGCCGCCCCCACAGGCACACGCTGGTAAGCCACCATGGAATCATAAGCCGAAAGCGACTTGCTCCAGTGTCCAAAAACAAAAGCCAAAACGACAGCCGCAAGCAAAAATTCCGATGTCAAAAGCGGGCTCAACGTATGGCTCAAATTGCGCGTTTTTTGAGCCAATTTCCCTTTAAGCTTTAGCTTAGAGCCAAGCTTTCGCGACTTTTCAGCAAGACGGTTCTTGAGCTTTATGCCTGTATTTTTGATTTTCAATTTTGTATTCTTGAGTTTCACGTTTGAACTCGACGGCCGCATCGAAAAATGAACAACGACAGCCACAAAAATCGGCAAAAACAGAACAAAGTTGCGTTCGGCAACAAGAGCAAGAATCGCAGTGATAAATAGCCAGGACGGGAGCATCCTGCGATTAAAAATGGCTTCGACACGTTCATTCGTCTGCCACGACAATTGCCACGAAGCGTCAGGCGAAGGTTGCAAATACCACCGGACCGCCGCAAGAACAATCCCAGCCACACAAAGCACAAGCATCAAGGCGGACTGCAACACATTTTCACCATTTAGCAAAAGCGTAATCGGCGAACGGTTCTCCGCAATTTCATTCGAAAAAATAATTGCCGAAGGAGAAAGGCCAAGCAAACGATCCAGCAACTCAAACGGATAAGGAAGCAAGTCCAAACCATCATGATGGAAGAACGGCATTGCAAAAAGGAGAATCACAAAGAGAATCTGCCATGCAATCGTCCTAAGCGGGATTCGTACCCCATTCCATTGCCTTACCTTTCCGAATCGCACCCAACGCCGGAACCAGAGACTGTACGAGAAAAAGCCAAATGCCAAGACCAAACCCAGGATATACAGCCCCTGGCATTTGCACCAAATCCACTGGATAAAAAGGATTAGAAGCACACCTAGAAACTTAAACAGTTTCGTCACATCATGGAACGTCAGGTGCAGCACATGATGAAATTTTTTGGATATCGAGCTGCGCTCCACATTACGTTCGCGCCAACCGAAAAAGAGCCAAGGCAACACATTCCAATAAATGCCGAGGAACAGCATACTTAAAAGCACTGGACGCATTTCAAATTGGTAGCGGAAAATAAAGAGAAGGACCGCAATCCCCGCAAACGTTACCGGAGAAATATCGCCACGAGAATCAACGGCGTTTTCGTTATTCAAATTTGGGGTAAGCATCGAGGGCAACAAGAACAGCACAAAGACAATGCCCCAAAGGATAGCCTTAAACGCGACCAACAGCGGAGCGCCACCAATGTCATAAACAAGCGCTACAGTCTGTTGAAAATACTGATGCACGTTCACGACAGGCTCGCGCACGGGAGTCCATGTCGTCACCCATTCACGCGCACACGCCAAATGCCACCAGATATCGGTATCTGTCAGCGGAAAAATCGCAAAGAGCGCAACCGCGATAGGAACCAATATCAAAGGCAAAAACATAAACGACCTGCTCTAGAATTTACTTAGACTTGGCTTCCAGCGACTTTATCAACTCGTCAATGCGAGCCGTGACTTTCTTAGCGCCGTCCTTGTTCAAATGGTCAGAATCATTTGCCATAGAGGATGCGTAATCGTGGTCACCAAAGTTATTCTCGTTCATAATGACAAAGTTCGATTTGCCTTCGGCCCACGTTTCAATTTCTTCGATCAAAGCCTTTGCGTGGCTGCGGCGCATACCGTGACGGCCATAAGTTCCGGTAGTCTTGTAATACGGGCTAATCGGGAACATCACGCCAATCACCGTAATGTCGTTTTCCTTGGCCAAACGCACCAAGTCCTTGAGCTTGTCCACATCGCCCGAGAAAATAGCCAAGCACTGATTCAAATCGGACTTCGCAAGGCACATATTCAAGTTCGTATCCGGCACGCACACATCCATCGTGTAATTGGAAAGGCACGTATTCTGGTCCATATCCACAAGGCAATTGGCAAGGTTCTTGTTGAACAGGCAATCGCTCCAAGTCGAATCTCCGCTCATGACGGAAACACCATTTTCGTCCGTCCAGCCGAGATTTTCCGTGGCGGCATGCCAACCACGCGCCTCAATGATTTCACCGGCATCGTCCGTAGCGTTATCCATGACCAGCTTTACAAAGTTAGCATCGACGCCTTCCGGGTAGAATTCATGACTTTGGTCATACACAAAGCCCGCTGCGCCACCCATGCCCGCATTGATATCTGTACGCGGGTCGATATTGTACCACAGGTCGATATCGAGGCTCAAGACAACATACTTCACCTTCGGGCAATGGTTCAAGACATAGTTCTTAAAGAGGTAATGCATGCAATGCATATCGCACGGCACAACACCCATGTTCATTGCAGGCTTGCTCATTTCGGGAGCCGCAAAACCTGCCCACAAGTGAGAATTGCCAAGGCCAACTACTTCGACAGAGTCCTTCAGGTTCCAGAACATTGACATCTTGTGCGAAAGCAGGTAATTTGTCTGGTTTGCCGCAGACACGTAGTGGCCAACGCTATCAGCGTCCCAATCCGATGTAATCTGGGACTTATCCGACGGCGTCCAGAAACACGGATGCCAAAGTTCATCACCTTCGACAATATCCGTAACAGAGTTATCCTTCGTGTCCACAAGAACAATCTTCTGATGAGCGCCATCAGCATTTGTAAGGGTGGCAACGGCCATTTTTTCGTCATTCAGAACCCATTCGCTATGGTCGAACGTATAACCCGCAGGAGCCCCGACAGAAGAAACCAGCTTGCCATCGCTATCGGCAATCAGCAAGCGTTCATGCGTGCGGTATTTGGAACCGACAAACTTGATTCCCGTTTCGCCACCAAAATCAAGGAACAGCGTACGCTTGGTCGTTTTGTTGAGCGAAGCATTGCAAGCCTGTTCGTTACCATACCAGACAACATCTTCGACCTTCGACTTTACAGTCGATTCCTTTGCGGCAACACGGGCGCGGAGCAAGCGAGCGCCAGAGACCGTCAACGCTTCATCGGAGCTAATACCACCGTGATAAGCGCCATCGAAAAGCTTGGAAGGTTCGCCAAACTTGCCATCTGCAAACTTCACCTGCCATGTAGACGCAGCCTTGAAAGTAGATTCATCCTTGTTGTTACCAGCATCCGTCACGTACACAATCACGGTATCGCCATTTTCGAGCACACGCCAGCGCGGAATCGCCGCCGACTTCACGTCAAGCTTTACAAGTGAGCTCCCGTCTGCATCCAAATTGCGGACGTAGATTGCAGAATTACCGCTAATGCCCTCCTGCCCCGTGCAGAACGCTACGCGCTTGCCATTTGGCGAAATATCGGGATGATAGACACTGAGCGAATCCTTGATTTCAACAACCGTTGGAGAAACTCTTGAAAAATCAACATAAGCCAAGTTTCCCGTCACATCATTACGGAACGCAAGCTTAGAACGTGAAATTCCAAAAAATGACGAGATTTTTTTCGAAGAGGTCACAATAGAAATGTTCGATGCCACGACATCGCCCGAAGCATCAAGCCAAACCGGATTGTTTATTTTGCCATACGCCAGACGGAAGCCGAGATATTCCGAAGAACTCGCTCCCGTAACCGTATAGACATCGCCACGTGCATACAGGGTAATTGCAGAAGTTTCACTCCTGAAGCTACCGCCCTTGATGACGCGTTCGCCAAGGCTACCACCATTCGTGGCACCCACGTAATCTGTAATTGTCGTATCGCGGAAACTCCCAAGCCAGTCATTCACCCATTCCGTCACGTTGCCGAACAAATCGCAAAGTCCGTTTTCATCTTTTTTGCCGCAGACTTCGTGAGCCTTGAAATCGGAATTTCCGGCATTCCAGCTGTTTTCAGCATTCGAAGAAATCCCTGCCGCAAAAACCCATTCGGCTTCGGTCGGCAAACGGAACGCATCGACATTCGGATCAAACTTGAAACCTTCCAGAAGGACGCAATTGCCACTTTTATTGAATTCTGCCGAAGTATAGCTATAGGCCGAATCTAGCCCAGCCTTTTTGCTTTTGGCATTGGCAAAGAGAACGGCATCGTAGAACGTCACGTTGACGGCAGGTAAACTTTTGTTCGAGCACTCCAACTTGAGGTGGCTATCTTTTCCCATCACATCGTTGAATTCACCACAGGTGACTTCGTGCTTGCCAAGCTGGAAATCGTATGCAAACTTGACATCCATCTGGGGGCGTTCTTTTTGCGGAGCGGACTTGACATTCGTCCCTAGTTCCGTATACTTTCCAGAAGACTTGATCAGAGCAAAGCCATCCCGCAAAGAAACATCATGGCAGTTTTCGGACGATGAACAGACAAGGGACGAACCCATTTCAGTCTGCGTCGGAGAATCCGAACAAGATTCGAGGAAAGTTACGGATAAGGCTGTAACACCCAAGACTAAAGCTTTACTCATTCCAAAAATTTTCATAATACGATTCCTTGGAACTAATATACAAACTTTCCATCGTCCAAAAAAGTACCAAATTCGTTATCACTTCAGCGTTTTCAGTAGTGAATCAATACGCCCCGTGACTTTGGCCGCACCAATTAAACTCAGATGGTCCGTATTTACCGCACAGTCATCCTCATAGTCATGATATCCACTCTTATTTTCGTCTAGCACATGGAAATGCGGATACTGTTTCTGGAACTTGCTGAGGGAATCCATGATATCCTTGGCCACAGAGCGTCTCGGTCCGTAACGGCCCCAAGAACCGGTATTGCGGTACCCCGGATTCTGCGGGAAAATGACGCCAACGATATTCACGCCCAAAGGTTCCGTTTTGATAATGAAGTCCTTCAAGCGCTTGATGTTCCATTCAATCTTTTGCATGCCGACATCGCCATGCCAGTTAGAGTCGAGTTCCACAGAAGCATTTCCCCAGCCCGAGCCCACATCGCTAAAGAATCCACGTGTAGGTTCATAAATAGTCCTTGCCACATCGGAATACTGCGAAGAAAGCTCGACCGCTTCCAAGAAGCCATCCGGCAATCCAGAAGTCCAGAATCCATGGCTAGCATCGTACACAAATCCCGGTGTCGTCGCAATCAGGATTTCCGTATATTCCGTGGAGTTGTGCCAAAGGTCCAAATCCAGGGACACCACGATGCTCTTCAGTTTTTTCAAATGGTTGAGGCCATAGTTTTCGGCAACATAAAGCGAGGCGTTCATGTCGTTACCCGAATGCCCAGTGTTCAGAGCAAAACCAGACGTAATCGACGTGACCATCACGCTATTTTCGGTTCTCGAGCTACCGACGCACAGGATTTCGACATCGTTTCTGTACTTCCACAAAAGCGACATCTTGTAGCCCATCGAAATGTGCGCCCAGTCTTGCCCTTCCCTAAAGTACACGCCTGCACTATCGAGATTGAGCATCAAGTCGTCATCCAGGTCAAAATCCTTTTTCACCCACAGATTCGGGTGCCAAAGTTCATCACCTTCAGCGAGTTCGATTTGCTGATCTTTCGACAAATTAAGCAGCACAATCTTTGAATGCGCACCATTTATGTTTGTCAATGTTGCAACGGCAATGTTACGGGCGCCAAACGCCCATTCGCTATGGTCAAATGTAAATCCGCTCGGAGCTGCCACTGACTGGACAAGCGTTCCCGTCGAATCCACGACAAGCAAACGTTCATGCGTCATGTAACTCGTTTCGGCAAAGCTCTGACCGGTCTTGCCGCCAAAATCGAGGAACAAGGTACGCTTACTGCTATCCTTTGCAAGCGAGGCATTGCAGGCCTGTTCCGCCTCGTCATTATACTTGTACCAAACCGTGTCAACCGCATCAGTCATAACTGTAGAACCCGGCTTTGCGATACGAGCACGCAGGATTCTCGCCCCTGTAACGGCAAGGCGATTGTCTTCGCTGACACCACCATGATAAGCGCCATCAAAAAGTTTCTCAGGCTTGCCAAACTTGCCATCTGCAAACTTGACCTGCCACGTAGACGCAGTCTTGAATGAAGTTTCATCCTTGTTATTGCCGGCTTCCGTCACATACACAATCACGGTATCACCGTTTTCGAGCACACGCCAGCGCGGGATTGCGGCACTTTCGACATCGAGTTTCACGAGGTTTGATCCCGAGGTATTCAAGTCGCGCACATAAACTTCAGACTTTCCTGAAAGGCCTTCAATATTCGTGCAGAATGCAACCTTTTTCCCATCAGGTGATATTTCAGGGTGGTACACGGGGATGTTATCCACAATTTCATTTACAACCGAAGCGCCGCTCGAGTAATCAATATAAGCCAGATTTCCCGTAAGGTCGTCACGGAAAGCAAGCTTCACTTTATATGTACCCGTCTGAGAACGAATGACAGTCGAATTGGCAAGCGACACAACGCGGCTTGTTGCAGGCTTTCCATTAGAGCCAAGCCACACCGCATCAGGAATAGAGCCATAAGCCAAGCGGAACCCGACATAGTCCACATGGCTCGAGCAAGTTACCGGGTACACGTCGCCACGATTGTAGAGATGGATTGAATTTAACGCATTCCTATAGCTACCGCCCTTGACCACGCGCATTCCAAACATGCCCGCATCCGGAGAGCCCACATAGTTTGTCAAAGTCGTATCCAAAAATCCGCCATACCAATCGTTCACCCATTCCATGGCGTTACCGAGCATATCGCAGACTTTCGTATTCTTATCAAACTTGCCGCAAACTTCATGGAGCTGATAGTCCGAATTCTCGGCAGTCCAGCCACCAGCGTTCCAAGCAGCCTTCGCCACAAGAGACCATTCGGCTTCGGTCGGCAAACGGAAACCATCGACTTCGGGGTGGAAGGCAAAACCATCCAGGTTCGTACAATGTTTTCCATCATCAAACTGAGTGGCGATATACGTATAGGCGGTATCGCGCCCCTCGGACTTGCTACGTTCGTTCGCGAAAAGCACCGCATCGTAATAAGTCACATCCGTTGCCGGATACATATTCGTAATGCACTTCACCTTGAGCCCCGTTGCCGGTTTCATCAAGGCATTGAAGTCTCCACAAGTCACCTCATTTTTTCCAATCGAAAAATCATAGGTCAACAGGACATCCATTTGCGGGCGTTCCGTAGACTTTGCCGTAGCGTCATTTGTTCCCAAGTGAGCCACGGCATTTCCAGAAACACGGATCATACCCGAAAGGGAATCTTCAGCTGTATTCACAGCATCTTCGTTAAATCCCGTTGTACTGTTAGAATCAGTACATGCATATAAAAGCGCCGATAAAGCAATTAAAAGATATCTCATATTTGCTCCCCTTATACCTTATAATCTACTTTTTTAAAGTCGACAATAACGAATCAAGTCTATGGGTGTACTGTTTTGCACCTGATGTACTCAAGTGGTCAACGTTATACGCCATCTCGTCCGTATAGTCATGAGCTCCGAACTTGTATTCATCAAAAAATATAACATCCATTGCCTTTATGGAATCAATAACATCCTTGGCAATACTCTTTCTTGGACCATAAACGCCAAACGAGCCCGTCTCTGCGTATGCAGGATTCTGCGGTAGGATTGTCACAACGACCTTGAGCCCCTTCTGACGAGCAATTTTTATCACATACTTGAAGCACTCAAAATTTTCCTTGTAGACCGGAGAATCAAATTCAGCCTCCGTGGAATCTCTCAGCAATACCGGATACCCCCATGTAGCATCCGGAAGCAAGAAATCTTCTAGCGTATAAGGATGCTGAAGCGCCGTTTCCGGGCGCGGGGTCACCTTTACGGCGTCGACAAAATGTTCCGGCAAGCCATCAACCCAGAAATTGTGGTTTTCATCGTACTTGAAGCCCGGGACCTTATTGTATATAATATTTATCCATGTCGAAAAGCCGTCATACCATAAGAAGTCCGGAGAAAGTTCAAGCACCAGGACCTTCAAATTCTTGAGATGGTTCAGCACATAGTTGACAAACAAATACCCCATTCCCGTAATTTGCCCCGCGGAATAGGCCATATTGAGCAAGTGGTGCGATTCGACATCCTTGTCGTGCAAGGCGAACATCGTGCGCGAAGAGCCCAGGGCGACGGCAGTAATTTCATCGCGATTTTCCCAGAATCGCTGCATTTTCACACGAAGTTCCAAAGCGCTATAATAGGCACTGGACAAATAATAGACGCCTGCGCTATCGGTATCAAGTTCCTTGCTGTTATAGAGGTTTTTAGAATGCCACAGGCACGGATGCCAGAGTTCATCGCCTTCGGCAAGAGTTGTCACCGTGCTATCGGACAAGTTAATCAATACGATTTTCTGATGGGCGCCACTGGCATTAGCAAGCGTTGCAACAACGTAATTCGAACCACCCAGCACCCATTCCGTATGGTCAAAGGTATAACCCTTCGGAGCTGCAACACTCTGGATGAGTTTTCCCTTCGCATCAGCAATCAAGAGGCGTTCATGCGTGCGGTAAGACCGGCCCACAAATTCTGCACCCGTCTTGCCACCAAAATCGAGGAAGGCCGTTCTATCGCTACCGTCATTAGCCAAAGACACATTACAAGCCTGTTCGCCGCCATACCAGACGGTATCGATTCCATTAAGAACCGTTTTCCCGCTCGGGGCAACTCGAGCACGCAAAAGTCTCGCGCCCGAAACAGCGAGTTGCTTTGTCGCACTCACGCCGCCATGATAAGCGCCATCAAAGAGCTTTTTGGGCTTGCCAAACTTGCCATTGTTAAAAGGCACCTGCCATGTGCTCGTAGCCGCAAATGCTTCATCGTCCTTGTTATTTGCGGAACTCGTCACATAGACAATCGCTGTATCGCCATTTTCCAAAAGCTTCCAGCGCGGGATAGCGGCATTTTCAACATCCAGCTTGACCAGGTCCGAACCCGTTGCATCCAAGTTGCGCACATAAACGCTAGATACTCCACCCACACCTTCAATGCTCGTGCTATACGCCACGCGCTTGCCATCTGGCGAGATATCGGGGTGATAAGCCTTCTCCGTATTGTCGATTTCGACAACGGAAATAACGCCACTTCCAAAATCAATAAAGGACAAATTGCTCGATATGTCATTGCGGAATACAAGCTTGGATTCAAACGTTCCCGTCAAGTGTTTCATTTCGAAAATGGCAATCTGCGACTTCACGACAGATTCCTTGACAGAGCCGTTTTCGTCAAGCCAGGAAGCGTTGGGAATTTCACCTAGAGCAAGCCTAAACCCAAGATAATCGCCCTTGCTTGAGCCAGTCACCGTATAGACATCGCCACGGTTGTACAAGGTTATCGCCAAAGGTTCATTCCTGTAACTGCCACCCTTGACAACGCGTTCACCAAGGCTACCTTCATCGGCACCGCCAACAAAATTGGTCACCGCCTCTTTCTGGAAATAAGTCATCCAGTCATTTACCCATTCAAGGACGTTACCGGCCATGTCGTAAACGCCAAGAGGGTTCGCCGGAGATGTCGCCACATCATGGAACGTATAATCCGAATTGACGCTATTCCAGCCCTTTTCGGGATCCCAGCCCTTGCTTGCCACATAGACCCATTCGGCTTCCGTCGGCAAACGATACCCCTTCACAGTTTCATGGAAGATGAGTCCCGTCAAGTTGTCGCAACTGCCGGACGCATCAAAAGAAGCGCTAGTGTACGTATAAACGGTATCAAGGTTTTCGCTCTTGCTTTTGGCATTGGCATAAAGGACTGCATCATAAAAAGTCACGTTCGTGATGGGACTTTTGTTACCATATATGCCATCGCACTTGGCACCCGCCTCCTTGCGCAAGGCGTGGTACTCACCACAGGTAACCTCATGCTCGCCTATGTAAAAGTCATACGTAAAATAAGCTTCCATCTGGGGCGTATCGCTCTTGCGGGCACTATTCAAGTTTGTCCCCAAAAGCGCCGACCGACCACTAGCCTTTACGAAAGCAAAACCTTCAATATCCGAATCGACAGGCGAAGGTTCTCCCGAAGAAAGAGAACTGTTGTGATCGGTACACGAATTCAAAAGCGCTAGAGTCAACGCAAAAAATGCAAGGAACCCGATATTTGCAAAGGTTTCTCGTTTCATTTTTTTGCCTCCCAGGACAACAAGAGATCATTCAGTCTAGAAGTCAAAACAACGCTACCGCCATAGCAGAGATGGTCTTCATCTACAGCCATCATATCGGTATAGTCATGCTTCCCCATTTTATTTTCATCCATCACAACAAAATTCGGATATTCCTTATTCAAGGACTTAAGCTCGTTAATCAGCTTTTCCGCAGAACTACGACGGAGTCCATAGCGGCCAAAGGCACCCGTTTCTGCATACGCCGGGCTTTGCGGGAAAATGAGACCCACCACGCGGATATCGCGTTTTGCAGCTTCCTTGATAATAGTCAGGAGCGCATCCTTGCTATCGTCAATCAAATTTCTGTGTTCATCCAGGTAAAGACTGTCCTGTTCGATTTCGGGCTCTTCGCGCCAGGAACCGCAATTGGCATTCGAATAGCGTCCACGGTCCTTCATATAATAGCGTTCATCCGATGAGCCTACCGAATTTTCCGTAAATTCAAGCAAGCCTTCCGGGTAGCCGTCTTTCCAGAAATCATGGTTTTCATCATAAATGTACCCAGGGTAATTTTTGAAGTCGGTATAGAAGAAGTTATCCCCGTACGGGCCATCTACCTTGTGCCAAAAATCAATGTCCAGCGAAACTACAATATACTTGAGGTTCTTCATGTGATTGAAGATGTAATGATCCAAGTAATCTCTCGACATGTATATGGAATTCGGAGTTTGACCAAAATTCACGGCAAAGAACTTTTTATTGAAGCCAAGCGGAGTCACGCCAAACATCGGCCTCGATGACCCTAGAATGACCACATTCGCAGAATCGCGGTATTTCCAGAGGAGTTCCATCTTATAGCGCATAATGACGGATTCCCACTTATCGGAGGGACGCAAGTAAACGCCTGCGCTATCGGGGTCCAGCTTATCCGTTTCTGGCACATAAATCTTTTTACGCCAGATACTCGGATGCCAAAGTTCATCGCCCTCGACCAAATCCAGAATAGAGCCATCCCCCACATTCACAAGGACTACTTTTGTATGGGCTCCATTGGCATTCGTAAGGGTCGCCACAATCAGGCCACCATCCGGGTCTGGGCTCACATAGTTCAACGCCCATTCTGCATGGTCAAAGCTAAAGCCCTCCGGAGAGGCAATCGCCTTGATGAGTTTCCCAGTGCTATCGGCAATCAGCAAACGTTCATGGGTTCCATAACTTTCCCCCACAAATTCAGCACCCGTCTTACCGCCAAAATCGAGGAAAGCCACACGTTTGGAGCCATCCGTCGCAAGCGACACATTGCAAGCCTGTTCGCCATTATACCAGACGGTATCGCGCGCATCCGCAAGCGTTCCCCCTGCAGGTGCCACACGAGCACGCAACAAGCGCGCTCCGGTCACAGCAAGCTTATAATCATCCGAAATTCCGCCATGGTAAGCACCATCAAAAAGTTTCTGAGGCGTACCAAATCGGCCATTGCCGTACGTCACCATCCATGTGCTCTTGGACTTGAACTCGCCATCATCTTTGTTATTCCCGGCATCGGACACATAGACAATCGCCGTATCGCCATTTTCGAGCACGCGCCAACGCGGAATCGAGATGTTTCCATCGACCTTGACTTTCAAGGGCTTTGTGTTACTTGTCGAAAGCGCACGGATATACGCTTCGGACTTTCCAGAAACGCCTTCCATACCAGTGCAGAAAACCACTAACCTTCCATCCGGTGAAATATCGGGATGGTACGAATCTATCGAATCCGAAATTTCGGTAACGGAAAGAGTCCCGTTGACGTAATCGACATACGCCAAATTGCCCGTGACATCGTTTCGGAAAACGAGCATGGTGCGGTACGTATCAAAAGCGTTCTTGATGTTTGTCGCACTCGCCATCGGAATGATTCGGCTATCACGAGCCTTGCCATCGCGCCCCATCCACACAGCCCCCGGAATTTTTCCAAACGCAATGCGGAAACCCAAATATTCAGACTTTGCGGCAGAGGTCACGACATACACATCGCCACGGCTATAAAGCTTAATGGCAGAAGGTTCGTTACGATAGCTACCGCCCTTGATGACGCGCTCGCCAAGGACGCCCCCATCGGGCCCACCGACATAATTTGTAATCGTCGTATCTTTGAAATAGCCAAGCCAGTCCGAGACCCATTCCTTGACGTTACCGCCCATATCGCAAAACTCCCCGTGAAGGCGAGGATACGAGCAGACGTTTTTCGGTTCGAACCCAGAATTTTGCGCATTCCATTCCCCAGACGGGTTCCAGTCACGGTCAGCCGCCATGAGCCACTCCGCTTCGGTCGGCAAACGATAAGCATCAACTTCCGGATGGAACACAAGGCCTTCCATCGAAATACAGTTCCCGTTGCCATCAAACGTCGTTAACGTGTACGAGTACGACGTGTCATAACCTTCGCGCTTGCTCCGTTCGTTGGAATAAAGGACGGCATCGTAATAAGTCACCTTGGTCACCGGCAAAAGATCCGAATCTTCGCCATTGCAACGTTCGTCAAAAGTAGTCCCCATGATGCTTTTGAACTCGGCACAGGTGACCTCGTGCATGCCCATGGAAAAATCATAATTCAAAGCGGCGCGTAATTGCGGACGTTCGCTCGCCTTGGCTGACGACGCATACGTACCCAAGTACGAAAGTGTTCCGCCACTCGAATTTTTTACCTTCGAAGCCTTGATGAGAATCAATCCGTCATGGGCGTTGTCCGCTTCGACAGGGGCGTTCAGCCAGACATGTTCTCCAAAAAATGTATCACAACCAAAGAAAACGAGCAAAAACGGTACTAAAAAGAGTACCTTTCCAAAGAAGAAAGTATGTGCAAAGGACTTCGACATTTTCTCCTAAAAATAGCTTTTTAAGCTAGCCCAAACCACTCGTTCTCTAGCCGTTTTCCCCTTTAAAACAGCGATTCATCAATTAAAATAAGTAATCAGAATGGATTTGGCAATTTATTTTTCGCAATGGATTGATTTGCCTCAATTCCCGGATATTCCGGGAAGAATTCTTCGGCCATGCGGTACCACGTGAGCGCACGCGGAATGTCGTTTTCGAGGTACAAATTGCCGATATCAAACGCAGCAAGCCCGATGAACTGTCGCGATTCAAGCGGTTTAAATTCGAGGCCAGTCCAAGTGCCTTTTTGGTACTTTTCACGATATTCTTCATCGGTATAGGTAAAGCCGCGACGATTCGGTTCCAAGTTCACGGAACTGTCCGAAGAGCCGTAACGCAAAAAGACATGCCCCGGGAGGAGAATGGCGTCGAGATGCAAGCCTCGTGCTTCGGCCACCATAAGCGCAAGCCAAGAAAGACCCATGCAACCAGATTTTTTGTTTGCAAGAACGCGGAGCGGGAGCACCGATTCTTTCGCAACCGCGGCCTCGCCCGCCCCTGCAAATTCAATGTTCCAGAATTGCCAAAGCAGATTCTTTAAGGATTGCAAAGTATCGTGAGTCGTTGCAACGTTACTATCAAAGTAAGCAAGCCCCGCATGCCAGTCGCTAATAGAATCAAGGCAGCCCGGCGCGCGTTCTTCAAAAACGCACGCCATCTCGCGATAGCTCATGGAATCGTTTTTCCCGTTCCAAAGCAGAAACGGGAGTGCAATCACGAGCGTCGCGAGGAACAAAGGCCAAAAAATTCGCGCAAGCATAAATGCGCCGAAGACGCTACAGGCCGTCCCATTCCATCGGGCTTTGCCAGTAGTCGCGAGCGGTCATCATGTAAATCACGAGGCGCTTGCTCAACATGTCCTTTTTCATCTTCTTGAGGCGAGCGCGAACGCCAGGGCCTCCGCCCCAGCTCGTAAGCACCTGTACATCGAGACCTGTTGCATAAGCAAGCAAGGAACCCGGGCCACCGCTCTTCTGGTCCACAGATTCAAACACACCCGTGAAAGAATCTCCCATCAAGAGGATCGGAGCATTTTTGCCACCCTTGTACGGCTTGTCGCCCTTGTAGATCTTCATGCCCGCAAGAGTATCTGCGGCATACTTGGATTTTTCCTTATCCGGCAAATGAGCGACCAAGTCCCCTTCGCGCAGCACTACCGTATCCTTCATCACGAGGCTACCCGGCTGCGGATTGGCATCGGCATACCAGCTGTACTGCGTCACGCGAGAAGCGAGCTGTTCCATTGCGGCAAGCATGCCCGGCAAAGCCCAGTGTGTATCGTAGCGCTGGTAGCTGTAATGCGGAGCGTCATCGCCACTGCGGGCCGCCATCAGAGACGGGTAAAGGTCGAGCACATCAATCCCAGCAGCGAGCATTTCACGAATAAATTCACGACCATTGACGTTCACGCACAAGTCTGCAGGAGTACCCTTTACAAGCTTGTCTGCATAGATTTCTTCTTTCACAGGAACAGGAATCACAAGAAGCTGAACGTTCATGGAATCCAGGTACTGCTTGAGTTCAATCATTCTCGGGAGCGGATTGTGGAGGCTATCCTGACCGCTAATTTTATCTGCAACGAGGTAGTTTGCATTGCGGCGGAACCAGAGCATTCCGTTATCGGCCCAGGCATTCTGTTCCTTCGGGAGCTTCGCCAGTTTTTTCTTCAAGGCTTCGCGGAACTTCTTTGTCGCAGGCGTTGCAGGGCAGCTATTTTCCATAGCGGCAAGCGTTTCCAGGCGAGCATAAGAACTCGTATCGAGCGTGCGGTTCACCGGCACCACTTCACCCGCAGCTGCTAAAGAATCGGCCACGGCAGCGGCACGCAGCTGTTCATCCGTCAAGCGGAACGCCGGGACTTCAAAAGCAACCCACATGGGCTTACCCATCGGATTACCACGCATCACAGCAAACGGGCGGTTCGCACTCGAGTTTTCCCAAATAGCGCCAGGTGTATGCTGTTCCAAGTCCGTATTCAAAGTCGGGTACCAATAAGACGAAAGCGTACGGGCCCAGTTCATCGCCTCTTCATTGTTCATCTCGGCCGTCATGTAGTAGTTCAAGACTTCTGCAGATTCACCACCCGAAACGACCTTGAGCTTACCGTAGAACGGAGTACGGCCTGTCCAAACGGCAGGCATGACTTCAGCCCACCATTCAATCTTTCCCTGATTTTCACCAGTTCCAGGCACACCCCACAAACGGCTTACCGTCTGGAAAGCGCGGAACACATCGGGTTCATTCCACTTGACCGCCTCAACTTCATTCAAGGCTTTTGCAAGGGCATCATCACCAGTCTGCGCGTAAAGGATCTTCGCAAACGGTTCCCACGCAATCGGGGCTACACCGGCAACCGCGGCAGGCTCATAATCCGAAATCGAGTCGAGCATCGGGAACGGGAATTCCTCAAGCTTTGCATTTGCCATCTTGCCCGTGTAATTTTCAGGCTTTTCATCCATGCCCGCCATGCGGATCGGGTTTGCAAAGTACGCCGCAAAATCAAGAGCGGCAAGCGTTGGCTTTTCGACGACGCGGACTTGCTTATCCCTGTCAAGCACGCGCATTTCGAAGACGGTCACAGGAGCCGCATAAACCGGGACGTGAATCGTCGGAGCAGCGTCATTAGCCTGCACGGAAGGATTGACAGACGGAGCAGCACAGGATGCCGCAAGGAACATGCCCGCAGAAAGCCCTGCGAGACTCAATAAGGAAAGAGATAATTTTTTCATTTTCACGTCAGGAATTATAATAAAAATATAAGTACGGATGTGGGGCTATGAATTTTCTAAATTATATATCGTTAAAAAAGGAGTCTTTATGCCCGCTACTGGTGAACACAACAAGTGGATTGCTCTCGCCCTCTGTATCCTTCTCGGATACCTGGGTCTGCACCGTTTTTACGAAGGAAAAATCTGGACTGGCATTCTGTGGCTTTGCACCGCAGGTCTCTTTGGCGTAGGCGTTGTCGTTGACGCCATCTTGATCGTCATGAAACCGGAACATTACTAATTCAACTATGAAACACCTTTTTGTTATTGCAACCGGTAGTGCCGGAAAAATTAGAGACTTCGCCCATATTTTGGGCACAGACCATTACGAATTCAAGACTTTGAAAGACATCGGTTTCGACGAAGACATCGTTGAAGACGGAAATTCCTTTGCCGAAAACGCCATCATCAAGTCGAATACAACGGCTCAATGGCTCGCCAAGCGCAACATCGAAGCAACCGTTCTCGCCGATGACTCCGGCCTTGAAGTTTTCGCTTTGAACGGCGAACCGGGCATTTACAGCGCCCGCTATTGCGGCAAACACGGCGATGACGAAGCCAACAACGTAAAGTTGATGCAAAAGCTCGAAGGCGTTGAAGACCGCAAGGCTCGCTACTTCTGCGCTCTTTCGTACCAGACCGTGACCAAGAACGGACAAGGTGAATTTGTCATCAGCAAGCCGATTATTTTCGAAGGCGAATGCCGCGGCGAAATCAACCACGCTCCTGTTGGCGACATGGGCTTTGGCTACGATCCGCTTTTTGTTCCGGATGGCGAAACTAGAACGTTCGCGCAGATGGAACTTGAAGAAAAGAAGGTCATCAGCCATCGCGGAAACGCCATTAGGGCTTTGAAGAAAGCGCTCGGAAAGTAACGAGAATCGCCGGATCCGCAAGAAAATAAAGTTTGTAGGAAATTAAAAGTCCTAAAGGTCCGCAAAAAACGCGCCATGCTGAAAATTCTATTTGCACCGCTACAAGGTTACACAACGGGCATTTATCGAAAAGCCCACGCTGAAATCTTTGGCGGTGTTGATGCTTATTACGCACCTTTCTTGCGAATTGAAAACGGAAAACCGCGCGAAAAAGATTTGCGAGATTTAAATTCGTTTGATGGGAATGCACGAGAGGGGAACTGCGCGGGATTCGTGAATGGGAATGCGCGCGAGATTCCGCAGATTATCGCAAACAGCGTCGAAGAATTTAAAATCCTCGCAAACGCGCTAATCGCCAAAGGCTACACGGAAATCGACTTCAACATGGGATGCCCCTTCCCGATGCAAGTCAACCATCATCGTGGAGCAGGAATCTTAAACGACAAGCAAACCGTCAAAAAAATAATGGACGAGATCAGGAAAATATCTAACGCAAACGGAACTGCGCCGACAATTGTAAAAGGAACTGCGCCGGTAAAATTTTCCGTCAAGATGCGGCTTGGGCAAGACACCCCTGACGAAGCCTTTGCTATCCTCCCGATTCTAAACGAAGCGCCGCTCTCGCAAATCACGCTCCACCCAAGACTCGGCAAGCAACAGTACAAAGGCGCAATTGACTTCAAATCGTTTGAAAAATTTTATGCTGAATGTCGCCACCCGCTCGTTTATAACGGCGACATCACAAGCGTTTCGCAAATCTGTGAAATGGAACGACGCTACCCGAAGCTTGCCGGCATAATGATTGGCCGAGGAATGCTTGCGAGACCAAGTCTGGCTGCGGAATACAAGGGGTTAAGCGATATAAACTGCGCCGCCCCACAAGATTTTCTCGGCAAACTTTTCCAAATGCACCAAGTCATATTCGACCACGCTTGCAAAACGTACCAAGGCGACAGCCAAATTCTCTCGCACATACAAAGTTTCTGGGAATACCTAGAGCCAAGCATACCCAAAAAGATTTTCAAGAAAATCAAGAAAGCAGGCAAGCTCAGCGAATACCAAGCTGCTATCATCGAGATAACGTCGCAGTCTTCCTTGAAAACAGTCATCCTGGAGCGTAGCGATAGGATCCATAATTTTTCCAATGATTAACAGCGTCTACATCGAAATCACGAACGTTTGCAATTTGCATTGTAGCTTTTGCCCCTGTGGCAAAGAGCCCGCGAGCCGCACGTTCATGGATTCCAAGCTGTTCGAAGATTGCATCGCTGGCGCGCAAGAAATCGGAGCAACAAGCGTCTACTTTCATGTTCTCGGTGAACCCACGCTCCACCCCGGCTTTGCGCATTACGTCAAGAAGTTAGAACTAACACCATTAAAACTCACGCTCACGACAAACGGCACCACAATTGAGCGCACAGGTCACCAAATTCTAGCCTCGCCCGCCGTTCGACAAGTTAACTTTTCGACGCATGCCTACGCAGAACTCCCCCGCGAAACCGCTGAACGCTATTTGCAAAATGTCCTTGATTTTTGCAGTCTTGCGATTGTCGAGCGCCCCGACCTTTACATCAATTTAAGATTGTGGAACGTCGGTGCCGAAGAAGCCTCACCATGGAACAGCTACATGCTTAAGCGCATCCACGAAACTTTTGGCGTTGATGTCACACCTGGGCATTTTTGTAGCCGCCACAAGAGTTTCAATATTACCGGGCGACTTTATTTGCACGAAGACACAAGATTTAAATGGCCTTCAGCGCAATCCGAAAACAGCAACAATTGTCATCCAGAGCAAAATATCGCGGGCACATGCCGTGCGCTTGACACGCACATAGCAATCCTCCACGATGGGCGCGTTGTCGCCTGTTGCCTCGACCACAGCGGACAAATTACGCTCGGCCACATCGGTGAACAAAGCCTTGCCGAAATAATCAACAGCCCAATGGCGCTAAATATAAAAGAAGGGTTCGCGCAGCACGAACTACGCCACCCTTTTTGTCAAACTTGCAATTTTTGCAAACGATTTAAATAAGCGAATTCAAATTAATAACGGGTTTTGTCCGTCTTTGTCGCCCACTTTTTGAACGCGACGAGCGCTTCGTTTCGCATAAAATGATCGCACTTGATAGCACGTTTTTCGTACGGCAAATCGAGTTGGTCATAGATAAAAGAATCGTCGAATTCGATGGCCGCGGCATCGGCTTTTGTATTGGCGTAGCAGATGCGCTTGACGCGGGCCCAGTACAAAGCGCTCAGACACATCGGACAAGGTTCGCAGCTCGTGTAAACAGTACAGCCGTCCAGCATGAAAGTTCCGAGTTTTGCGCAAGCATTGCGAATTGCAGTCACCTCAGCATGAGCCGTCGGGTCGTTATTCGGCACAACACGATTTGCACCCGTTGCCACGACCTCGCCATCCTTGACAATCACAGCACCAAACGGACCACCACCATTATCGACATTGTCGACAGACAACTGAATTGCCATCTGCATAAAGCGCTTGTCTTCGTCCGTAATATTCTTCAATTCTTCTTGCATAAAAGCTCCTTGACCTCACTAAAATAATCAAAAACTCAAGGAAAAACAATAAAAAGCGTTCGTCCTACCCCCATCTTAGCTATTTTTGAATCATGATGATTACGGTTCAAGATTTCACGGGCATTTATGCCGAGCAAGCCTTCATGCAAGAACTGCGCACCGCCGCAGGAACAAGCAAGAATGTTCGCTGGCTCGACTGCACGAAAATCGTAGGAACCGACTGCTACTGCGACGATGACGCCATCAAAGAAATCAATGATTTAATCGACAACGCAGAAAGCAGCGGCAAGAGTGAACGCGACTGCAATATCGAAAATCGCGGCAATTCCACAAACGACATTGCGCCGCAACCAAGTATTCACTTCTTTGACAACGGCAATTATCATTACATGAGCAAACTCTGGACCGACCGAGTTCAAGAACCATTCACGCTCATCATATTCGACCATCATCCCGACATGCAACCACCCCGTTTCGGCGGAATTTTAAGCTGTGGCGGTTGGGTCAAAGAAGTCCTCAACAACAATAAGTTTGTCCAAAACGTCATCATCATCGGAGTCAAGGACGAACTCGTCGAAACCATCCGCGAAGAGCTTTCGCAATCTGGGGAATCAAGCATTTTAGAGAAGGTTACGTTCATCAAAGAAAGCGAACTCAGCACACTCTCGCCTCTAATCTGCAGCGATTTTGTGAACGTCCTCTCGCCTAATCTCTACATTTCCATTGACAAGGACGCGCTCTCGCCCACTTATGCCGCAACAAATTGGGACCAAGGTTCACTTACACTTGACGCCCTCAAAAATTGCATCACGACACTTGCCTCAGGTCGCAAAATTCTTGGCATCGACATCTGCGGTGAACGCGCCCACGATTTCGAAGGCGACGAGCACCACACCGTTCAAGAGGCTGATTCGCTCAACAGCGAGCTAAATCGCGAACTTGTCGAGTTTTTAAATAATCTTTAAAAGTATTACTTCACAGTAATAAACTTGCGGCGTTCCGTATTTGCGCTCTTCAGCTGCATCACATACAAGCCAGCAGGCAGGTCACGGGTCATCCAAGCGACATCGCCGACTTTTGCGGATTCCACATTCATACGGCGAACCAGCGAGCCCTTCGTATCGAAAATGCTAACGCGATAGACGCTCGGCTCAACCATAGCAACCAATTTCGAGCGAATTGATGTAGTCTTTTCTTCCGTCGAATCTTTTTCCGCAGCCTTTACGAGCGTGACATCGAACTGGTCGATGTTCGGGCCATCATTACCGCCAACGGTTGCAAACTTCACTGCATTTTCGCCTGCGGCAAGATTCACCAAGACTTCAGCCGTTTCCCAAACGGTCCAGCCTCCAGTTGTCTTGAAAGATGTCGTTGCAGTATCTAAACCTGCAGAAATCGCAAGAGAGCGAGCCTCACTAGAGCCGTTTGCGAAATCAATATCAAACTTGTATTGCCCCGCCGTATCGACTTTCACGTTCACGACGACATCGCCGCCCTTATCGAAATTCACATAGCCATCACCGTGGTACCCGCCATTGCTACTTTCAGAAACACCACCTGTAATCGTACCCGTTTCGGTCTGGTACTGTTTATCAGGTGTCGGCGGTTCCGGTTCCACATAATTGGCATCGCATTCCGTCGGACTCTTGAGCGTAGCGCCCGCATTTGCCTTCACGGCAGCTTCGACTTCGCTCGCCTTGAGCATAAAGCTCGTGTATTCATACGGCGGTGTAAAAGAAGTTCCCGTTCCCTTCGTATTGCCCGAGCAGTTCGTGAAAATGTTGTCTATAACTTCGTTCACGCCCGTGCCATTTGCAACACCTGTATAAATCGGATTATTTTCGTTGATGAACACATTGCGTTCGGTGCGCACTTTGCACATGTGACCCGCAGAAACGCCGAGCACGTCAGTGCCATTTGTAATGCTAGCATCGCCCGTCAAAAGGTTGTTCACAACATGCACATTTCCATAGCGGCAGCGAGGTTTGCGCTGGTTTGCCGCCTTCCACCAGTTGAACATATAAGTCACATTCAACTTGCCTTCGCTCACGGACTCGTTATCGGAACTTCCAATGAGGTTTGACAAGTTGTGCGTACTCTTTTTCTTGTAGCCAAAAATGCACCATGTGAATGTTACGTTATCAGAACCTTTCACCACGTCAGCGTTGCCATCCTGGCCATCCCAAAATTCGCAGTGGTCAATCCAAATGTTCTTCGATTCACCTTCAATCGTGAGGTTGTCCCACGCCTGGTCGGCATTGCTGCCTGGGCCCTGAATCACGATATTGCGGACGATGATGTTCGACGCCTTGCTCGTGATGTGGATAGGAGCTTTCAAAAGTGTTCCCGGTTTGAGGCCGATAATCGTCTTGTTCGATGCGGTGATGTTCAGGCGGCTGCCCGATGTTCCGCTCCAGCCATCGCCAAGCGTACCGTCAATGTAAATCACGCGCGGAGAAGAATCCTTTGCATATTTTTGCAAATCGGCAAAAGTCGTCACCGTAATGGGAGTCGCGTTTCCGCCTCCAGTTACATTAAACTCAGTCGAAGTACGGCCCGAACGAGTCGCCCAGCCAATCGGTTTGCACTGATCCACCGCTGCCGACGCACAAACAGCAAGTCCGCACAGCACCGCTAAAATTCGATTAGATACTTCAAACATCTCAAAAATTCCTTAATATTTTACCAATATATAATCTACATTCCCAAAGCCATTATAGGGCGCAATTCCGAATTAAATTTCTAGACATTTTGTCAAAGAATACAATAACACTCTCGCCATCATACTTTTTTCTGCTTTTTGAAAAGCGCACCTTGATGAAATAGGCAAAAGAAATATTTTTCAATCGAGGAAAAGACCATGAAAAAATTCTTTATTTCCCTGCGAGAACAAATCGTAAAAAGACTGCAAAGCTTTTCATTCAGAACAGGCGTCATCGTTCTTTCTCTTTGCATTCCCTTTTACATCTTGTCGTTTGCGCAAATGGCCCTCCCCATTTCGGCCGAAGCCAAAGGAATTCTTTGGGTAGTGCTATTCGGGCTTGCAAAAACGTTTCAGTACGGTGGACTTTCTATCATCGGCGTTGAAGGCGTCAAAAGACTCAAAAGCTTTTTCAAGAAAGCGTAAAACTATTCATCAGCACAGGGCATATGGTCGTAAATAAGGTATTCAATAAAATCTCTTGCTGTTTTATTTTCACACAATACCTTTTTGTTTAATCGATATTTCTTCTTCATTTTTTCGTTCACTAGCAATCGCCCCGCATTTTTAAGCTCTACATTTTTATTCTCAACCAAATATTTCAAGTTAGCGGGCGACAAGAAAAACACGGAATCAGGAACAAAAGTCATCCATAATAAATGATGTAGATTGAAATCGTACTTTTCCTTTTTTACAATGGAATCAAGAACGCAATTCATACCCCGATTCCCTAACGGCAAAAGAATATCAGCATCATCAGTTTCATATTGATTATTCATGTATTTTTCATATTTGTCAAAAGCTTGACTCAACTTTGTATTCCACTTACAACAGGACTTTTGCGTGCAACTGGAAGATGCAAAAAGAGGAACTTCGCAGAATAATACAAGAACGAAAACTATTAAGAAAGGCCAATGACTGTACTTCATATTTCTAACCTAATATAAAAAATTGCTATTATTCCTTACGTATTACAAATAACCAATAACTATACAGATAATTATGGATATCAATCAGCTCGCACAGCAGCACATTTTGAAGCAGCCGCTCTACGTGACCGGCAAACCCATCGCCTACACCGCTCGTGAATTCGGCCTCGACCCGAAAGACATCGACAAGCTCGCCAGCAACGAAAACCCGTTTGGCCCGAGCCCGAAGGGCATGGCCGAAGCTCGCAAGGCTTTGGAAGAAGTGAACCTCTATCCGGATGGCGGTTCTTACGACCTCATCGGAAAGATTGCTGAATTCCGCGGCGTGAACCGCGACCAGATTGCCGTGGGTAACGGCAGTAACGAACTTTTGGACATGATTGCCCAGGTGTTCCTCGGCCCCGGCACGGAAGCCGTCATGGGCAACCACAGCTTCGCTGTTTACAAGCTCGCCACGATGGCCATGAACGCCAAGATTGTTGAAGTTGACATGCCCGCTCCGGGATACAACTACAATCTCAAGGCTATGCGCGACGCCGTGAACGAAAAGACCCGCATCGTGTTCCTCGCCAACCCGAACAACCCGACCGGTTCTGACCTCACCGCCAAGGAAATCCTCGACTTCGCTGACAGCCTCCCGGAAACTTGCGTTCTCGTGATGGACGAAGCCTACACCGAATTTATCGAAGACACGCCGGAACTCGTTCCGGATTTCAACAGCCGCATCGCCGAAGGCAAGAACATCATCTGCTGCCGTACATTCAGCAAGATTTACGGTCTTGCAGGCCTCCGCGTGGGCTACTGCATCACCCGCCCGGAAATTGTCGCCCTCATCAACCGCGTGCGTGAACCGTTCAACGTGAACAGCATCGCTCAGGCAGCAGCCATCGGCGCCATCGACGACCAGGATTACGTGAACAAGGTTCGCGAACTCAACAAGAAGGGTCTCGAACAGCTCAAGGCTGGATTCAAGGAAATGGGCCTCCCCTACGTCGACAGCCATGCGAACTTCATCGCCGTCAGCGGATTCAAGGATCCGATGGACGCCTTCAAGTTCTTGCAGGCCAAGGGTACAATCATCCGTCCGCAGCCGGCTATGGGTGACGTGCTCCGCATTACCGTCGGTACCGAAGCTCAGAACAAGAAATGCCTCGAAAACATCAAGGCATATCTCGGCAAGTAAACCGAGACTGGAACTGCGCAAAGCCCGCGTTTGGCGCCACTAACGCCAAAGCTCACGGCGTTGCCCGTGTGATTTCTAAGCGCGGTTTTTGCAGCAGAAGCCAAGCAGAAAACCTGGTCCGCGAGGGCCGGGTTTCTTTGCGTGGTAAAATAGTCCGCGATCCGGACACTCCTGCCCGCGAAAATGATGAAATTTGCGTTGACGGAAAACCCGTAAAAGCAAGCGAGTTCATTTACTTTATGATGAACAAGCCGCGTGGCTACGTCACTACGGCAAGCGACGAGAAAGGGCGCACAACCGTCATGGACCTTTTCCGCGAGCAATACGCCAAGATGTTCCCCGACAAGCCTGTGCCGCACATATCGCCCGTTGGCAGGCTCGATGCCGCTAGCGAAGGGCTACTGCTATTTACAAACGATACGCAATGGGCTGACGTTTTGCTAAATCCGCAAGAGTCGCGCGGTCCCACCCACTCAAAAATCTACCGGGTGCAGGTTGCGGGAAAGCCAACTGCGGCGGAACTTTCGCAAATGGAAGCGGGCTTCAATGTACCGCCACGAGTCTTTGGCGAGCCCGAAGAATTCATGCACGCCGTCAACGCCAAGCTCTACAGCGCAGGCGAAAAGAACTGTTGGTTAGAAATCACCTTGGACGAAGGCAAGAATCGTGAAATTCGCCGCATGCTCGCGAAGCTCGGCTACGAAGTTTTGCGCCTTGTGCGCATCAAGTTCTGCAATTACGAATTGGGCGATTTAAAGCAGGGTTGCATCAAAAAACTAGATGCCTCGCAGCATTAAGCTGAGCGCGGTTTACCCGTCCAGCCAAGCTTTTCTCGAAGAGCGCCTACAAAGCCCGTGTGACGCATACGAATAAACGTCGTCACAAGCTTACTTTCAGACAACATCACATATTCATCCGGTTTCATTTCAAGCGTGATGCGCCCGTCAAAAACGAGATCAAGCGAGCAATTCACCGCAGACGCCATTCGCAACT
>JAEEGJ010009137.1_pt1 | contig 26774 bp, 22 predicted proteins | sample 8958761 | NCBI WGS metagenome assembly JAEEGJ01 (sample SAMN16246546, study PRJNA631951) | gut metagenome | biome: gut microbiome; feature: rumen; material: RS-attached | host: Bos | place: Iran: Karaj | collected 2018-10 | reverse complement strand
ATTTTCTGTCTGCCAAGATTTCCCAGCCATTGAACTTTTTGAGCTCAACATCTGAATCAATTCCTGCAAACTTAACATAAGCAACCGCATGTCCTAAAGAAACCGATTCAACCTTTGTTTCCTTAGACGATTCGCCATGTCGTAAAGTAACTTCTTCAAGTTTAAGCAGATGCTCGTACTCACCAGAAGCACTCTCTACTTTACTTTCACCCGAAAATCCGTGAGAACCTCGAATGAAACCAACAACCAAACGTGCTTTTTCCATCAGCAATATTCCCGTAAGCTAGTTATCAAGAATATCAAGACTGTAACGCTTGCCGTCTTTTACTGCCGAAGCGCTCAGGACAGTTCTCATTGCCTTGGCAATACGACCATATTTGCCGATTACCTTACCAATGTCATTGTCCGCAACCTTAAGCTGGAGCACCATGCCCTTTTCGCCTTCAGTTTCATTTACAGATACAGCTGACGGATCGTCGACCAATGATTTTGCAATAAATTCAATCAGGTCTTTTTCCATTTTTTAGCCTCTCTGTAAATTACTTTGCCTGTTTAGCAGACTGAATGTTCATCAATTTCTTGACGATGTCTGTTGGCTGAGCTCCAACACCGATCCAGTACTTAGCGCGATCCAAATCAATTGAAACCTGATCTTCTTCTTTTGCAATTGGCTGATAAGTTCCAATTTCTTCGATACAAACACCGTCGCGAGGCTTCTGTGAGTCTTGAACAACTACACGGTAGCATGGGCGTTTCTGAGCACCGAATCTCTTAAGTCTGATTTTGACCATTTATTCCTCCATGGCACCCTTTTGAGGCACCAGATTTTACATTCCGGGCACAATAATACCTATTGTGCATATTGAGAGTATATAATATAGGATTTTGAAGTTTTATTCAAGTGTGGTTGGCGCGTTGCTGCGCTATTTACCAATCAAAGAAACATCGTGGCCGAACCATTTGGTTGAAATCTGAGCTACAGTTCCGTCTTTTACCATTTCAAGAAGGATTTTTTCTACCTCATCGCGCAGTTCAGGCTCATTTTTTCTAAAGCAGATACAATATTCTTCGCTTGAAAGTGGTGTTTTAACTACATCGAAAGGTTCGCCTGTCTGAGTTGCCAAAAAATATGCAAAACAGCCGTCCATTACCATTGCGTCTATGGCACCAACTTTTAAATCATCAAGGCAAGACTTATTGTCTTTATATTCAATAATATCGCCAAGATTATTCTTGAATGATGGGTTTTCGTTGATTGCATCTGAAGAAGATGAAGCACTTCTTAAACCAATTACCCTGCCCTGTAAATCACTAAAGCTTTTTACAGCTCCATCTTTTCGTACAATAAGAACCTGTTCATTTGCAAGGTATGGGAATGTTAATGAATGGGCTTTTTTTCGTGGTTCAGTAATTGTATAACCGCTCCATACACAGTCAATTGTTCCGTTTTCAAGTTCGTTATCTTTGTCGTCCCAGTCAATCGGGATTGCTTTTAATGTAACGCCAAGACGTTTTGATACTTCTTCGGCAAGTTCAACATCATAGCCGACTAATTCGCCGTCATCATCTGCATATGCCAATGGTGGAAACTGAACATCATAACCCATAATAAGGGATCCACGAGCTTTAAGTGCCTCAACTGCATCTAAAGGAGCAGTTTCAATTGTTTTAGTTTTATTACATGCAGAAGAACCAAGAAGCAAAATTAAAATTACAAGAACAAAAGCTGTTTTTTTCATTACAAAACCATCCCTATGCTTTTACTTTTTTATAAAAGCGTTTAGTTGTTCAATCTGTTTTTCTACAGCCAGCGAAGACGGGCCGCCTGTAGTTTTTCTTATTTCTACACACTTTTGAGGTGTGATAAGTTCAAAAATATCTTTCTGGAAAAGCGGTGAAGCCTTTTTGTATTCCGCAAAATCAAGCTCTTCAAGACGGCAGTTCTTTTCAATTGCAAGACGAACTAACCCTGCAGAAACTCCATGAGCTGTGCGGAAAGGAAGTCCCTTACGAACAAGATAATCTGCTACATCTGTTGCATTAAGATAACCACCGTCGCAGGCCTGTGCCATAGCCTTTTTATTCCAGCGGGCAGTTTTAACCATCTGAGTAAAAATGCGTACACTGCCAATTACTGTATCATAAGCACTGAAGAAACTTGATTTATCTTCCTGCATGTCGCGGTCATAAGAAAGAGGAAGCCCCTTCATCATAGTAAAGAGCGCTACCATGTCACCGTAAACGCGTCCAGTTTTTCCACGGATAAGTTCTGCAAAATCTGGATTCTTTTTCTGTGGCATGATTGAACTTCCGGTACTCCACTTTTCACTAAGGTCAACAAAACCAAATTCAACTGTAGACCACAACACTATTTCTTCACACGCGCGTGAAAGGTGCATCTGCAGCATAGAAAGATCAGAAGCTACTTCAAGATAATAGTCGCGGTCGCTTACTGTATCAAGTGAATTTGGAGTAACGCCTGAAAAACCAAGCAGCTTTGCTTCATATTCACGATCAAGAGGAAGTCCGCTTGTTGCAAGAGCTCCAGCCCCTATAGGCGATAAATCTACACGCTTAAAGGCATCTGTAAGACGGTCAATGTCGCGGCAGAACATCCAGGCCCAGGCACAAACATGATGTGCAAGTGTTACAGGCTGTGCATGCTGCATATGAGTAAAGCCCGGCATAATTGTTTCTTTATTTTTCTGTGCAATTGAAACAAGAACTTTAACTAAGCCTACAAGTTCTTTTTTAAGCTGAACAATCTGTTCCTTAAGGAATAAACGTTCATCAAGTGCAATCTGGTCGTTTCGGCTACGGCCTGTATGAATCTTTTTGCCGGGCTCCCCTATTCTGTCTGTAAGAGTTGCTTCTATAAAAGAATGAATATCTTCTGCAGAAAGATCAATTGCAAAAGGCTTACCCTTGCTGTCTTTACCACGCTCAAGATCCTGCTTTATTGAATTAAGGCCGTCTATAATCTGTTTTTCTTCTGTTTTGGAAATAAGCTTTTGTTTTGAAAGCATTTTTGCATGAGCAATGCTTCCCTGAATGTCTGCAAAAGCCATGCGCATATCGTCATTTATTGAAGTTTCGAATTCTACCGCAGCTGCATCAGGGCCTTCCTTAAAGCGTCCGTGCCATAAAGCTGCATGATTGTCATTTGTGATTGTTCCGTGTGTTGACATATGATTATTATAAATCATAATATGGACTTTTTCAATTGATAGATTGTCGGGTCAAGCCCGACAATGACACAAACCTGTCATTAAAAAAAGGCAGACGCCTTATAGACATCTGCCTTTTATAAAACTATGAACTCTTTACAGATTATTTGTAAAGGTCATCGATAGCAGCCTGAAGAACAGGTTTGTTAGATTCATATGTAGCAGCTACATCTGCACCTGCACATACAGACCATGCGATTGGAGCATAGTTGAAGTTAGGAATGAGCCATGAATCATATGGAATTGAGTTATCCATCATGTACTGCATTGTTTCATCAACAGCGCGTGAATCGCGGAATGATGCATAGTAGTATTCCTTCCAAGAATCTGGATCATCATAACCTGGTACTGTGTCTGACCAAAGGTCATAAATCTTCATAATCTTGTTAACTTTGTCCTGTCCGTAAATAGCAGGAATTACAAGCATGTTGTCTGTATTCAAAGTGAAGTACTTTCCGTCACCCTTAGGTCCTGTTGGGAAACAAACCATACCCCAGTCATCCTTCATGTCTGCGAGCATACCGTTGCCCTGAGCATCGTATTCCTGGTTGTTGTAGAATGCTGTCTGTCCGTTCTTGAAGTCTGCCATGAAGTAATCCCAGTTAGCACCTTCTTCAGCTGGCTTGTTGTACTTAACGAACATATCGCGTGTCCATTCCCATGCTTCCATAGTGTTGTCGCTTTCGTTAAGAATAATCTTTCCGTTAGCATCTTTTGTTGTTTCTGATCCACCGTTAGAGAAGATTGCAGCAATAGCAAACTGATAGTGGTATCCAGACATAGCATACTGATCGATGATACCATCGTTATCTGTATCCTTTGTCAAAGCAGCACACATCTTGTCAAATGCTTCCCATGTCCATTCACCCTTAGCCTGGAGGTTATATGGTTCATCTGGGTCAAAACCATTTTCCTGGAGAATGCGCTTGTTCCAGAACATACACTGACGTGGTTCAGGATTTCCTACATTGAATGTGTAACCAGGGATAGCGCTGCAAGCAGCTTTGTTCCACTTATTCTTTGACCAGTCAATACCAGCCTTTGAAACATCACCCCAAAGACCATTGATATAGCCAGACATAGCAGAACGTCCGTCAACGATGAATACATAAGCTTCATCACCACCAGTAATACAGTAGTTAGCAACTTCTGCCGGCCAGTCAGCCCAACCAACCTGCCAGTTAGCTTCGTTACACTTGAAGTTATAAGTTTTTTCAAGGTATTCGCGGAAAGCAGCCTGATCTTCCTGAGCTTTGTTTGCAGGAGGAGCATCGTTGAACCACCAGTTCAAAACTTTAACTTCCAATCCGCCAAAGTCGTAAGTCTTCTTTGTTGTAGGATCTTTTGCGACCTTGAGCTTTGAATAGTCACCATTTTCAGCAGCTTCGAGAGCAGCCTTTGATGAACCACCTTTTTTGTCACAACCAGCAAGTGCAAGAACGAGCATTGCTGATAATGCAACGATTGCGATTTTTTTCATAAAAAAACTCCTTTATTTATATATCACTAGTATACCACTAGTTATTGCCTTTGTAAAATAATTTTCCTACATCTTAACGCCGGTGCTGGCAAGACTTTCTACAAACATTCTCTGACAGAATATATAAAGTATGATTACAGGGAAAATTGCAAGCAAAGTTGCAGTAGAAAGAATTGCATTCGAATAGCCTACAGATACAAGTGTAGAACCTCCGTACATCTTTGTAAGATATGCTCCAAGCTTTTCTACAACGTTTGAAAGGCTTATAGACAAAAGCTGGATTTTTCCAAGGAACAGGCTTGCATAAAAGCCGTCTGTCCACTGCCATACAAACGAGAACAGGAAGCATGAAGTTATAATAGGCTTTGCTCCAGGAACCATAATGCGTACGAATGTCTTTAACGGACCACAACCGTCTACATAAGCAGCTTCTTCAAGTTCAAACGGGAAGCCCATAAAGAACTGGCGTATCATGTAAATGTAAAGTCCGTTCTTTAAACCCTGACATGTAAGACACATCATGATATAAGGCAGCATATTACCGCGAAGGTTTACTGTTTTTCCGAACAGATTAAAGTAGCGGAAATGCAGGAACAGCGAAGTAGATATTGTCTGCGGCGGAATTACAATTACAAGAATTACACAGAAAAACCAGAAGCGTTTTAATGGAAAATGAAATCTTGAAAAACCGTAGCCTACAATACTGCACATTGCTACTTCAATAAGAGAAACAAGAAACGAAACCCAGATTGTATTAAACAGCGTTACTTTGTAGTTCATAAGGTAGTTTACAAGCTTCCAGTTAGCAAGTGTAAAATGCTTTGGAACAAGAACAATTGTTGAATCATACAAATCTGCTTCTGACATTAAGCTTACAGAAATCTTATTCAGAATAGGCTGAATAATCATAAAGCACATACCAAAAAGAAGTATTGCCCTGAAAATAGAAATGGCATACTTTTTGATTGTTTCCTTGAGCAGTATTCCGTCAGAAGCTTCGTTACGAGCCCAGAATCCTGATTGATTTAATGTTTTATTTTTCTTAGTCATAATTGTATACCACCTTAGAAATAATAGCAGAAGAAATACCTATTAAAACCATACATACAACAAAATAAGACCAGGCCATTGCAGAACTGAAGCCGTATTCAAGTGAGTACATAGTCTGACTTATCTTAGACATTACTTCGTTATCGGTCTTCATAAAGAAGTCTACGATTGTATAAACCCAGCATACAGGAAGCAGTGGACTTACCATTGGAATTGTAATCTTACACATGCTTTCCCATGCAGTACAACCTTCCATCTGGGCAGCTTCGTACATACTTGGTGAAATATTCTGAAGTCCAGAAAGGAAAATGATTATCTGAATACCGGAAGCCATTGCAACATCATAAATAGAATCTATAATTTCAAAAACAGTTCCGAAAGTCTTGCTGCTTATGCCGCTGAAGCCTGTTGAAGAATTAACAAGAATGTCTTCCAGAACTCCTGTAATTGAATTTGCATTACCCTGCTCTTCTATCATATCTTTTAACTGAGACATGAGGGCGTTGTTATTTTCAAGTCCTACAAGTACACCTGAAGAAAGAATAACGGCAAGGAAGAAGATTGAACGGGCAAGAGTTCTTCCTTTAAAATTCTGATTTAGAAGAAGTGCAACAAAGAAACTGAATACTACAGTTGCAATTGAGCGTACAACCATGCTTCCTATTCCAGTTATAAGCATCTGCTTAAATTCTGTATCAACAAGAAAAGCTCTTTTAAAGTTGGCAAAATGATTCAACGAAAGATTAAAGCCTTCTGTTGAAATTGTTACCTCTGATATAGCCATCATAAATGACTGGCACAGAGGTTTTACCATAAAGAAAATAAAGCCGATTATAAACGGCAGGATAAAAAGATAACCGTAGACGGCTCTTTTTCCCATTAATCCAATTCGTCTCTTTTTCATACTAATTCTCCACCTTCAAAAGCTTGTAATCCCGTTCAGGAATTATTGTTCCCGAAGGCGTTATATAAGGCTCATAACCAAAGTTTACGTAAACTGCATAACCGTTTTCGAATGTAGTTTTGGTAACCTGATTTGTCATGTATTCATGGTCTACAATAAGACTGTCTGCAACAGGAGAAAGCTCTTTATTGTATCTTTCGTAAGAAGTTTCGAACTGTCCCTTCCATGAATCAAAACAGCTTGAATAGTATTCTGAATAGAAGGTTTCCTGAAGCTTCATAGGTGAAGCCTGCATAAAGGTATAATAAAGTCCGGCTGCTGTTTCTGCAGATTCAAGAATAATCTGATCTTTTTCGTAACCAAGGTTTACAGGAGAACCTGCATAGTTTATGTAACCGTGCAATGCAATCTGATAGAACGGAACTGTTTTGTCTATAATTGCATAGCTCTTTCCCTGAAGCTCCATATTTGTTACAAAATCTACATATTTAAGTGCATAGTCGCTGCCGGCATTTATCATTATGCCAAGTTCTTTATCTTTAGCTTCCTGCATGCCGTTAATCTGTGTTTCTTTAGCTTTGGCTCTTGTTGTAAGATTTCTGTCGTTAAAGTCTGAAGAAAGAAGTTTTCCGTTATCTCTGTACGAAATACCGTCTACACCAAGCTTTGATGCAGCTTTTACAAAGACTTTGTTATTCTTTGCACGCAGGCTGTCTTCAAGAAGATAATACCAGTCGCGGTTATCATCCTTTCCGTACCACAAATCTGAATATTCATAAAGCTTACAAAGTTCATCGCTTACAAAACGTGCAGCATCGCGGTAATTAAAGAAGCCCTGGAACAAGCCGGTTCTGTATTCTGTCTGAACTGCTCCGTCAAGATAAAGCTTAGCAGTATCTGCTTCTATAGACTTAAGCATCTTCTTAAACTTAGCTTTTCCGCCTAAGCGTGAAATAAAGCGGACTTTATTAAGCATAGTATAGCGGACACTGTCGTTTATAAAGCCCGAAAGCTTGTAATTAACGTGTTTAATGTCCATCTGTTCTATTTGATTAATAATGCCTGCTGCTTCGGTATAGGTTGTAAGTGCATAAGGTCTTGTTTTTGGAATTCCAAGCACCTGCTGCTTTTTCTCTATTGAACCAATAAGCTCTATTGTAAGAGGAATGCCGTTGTTCTTTGTTTTCTTTGCACCGGCAAAAAGATAATTGCGGTATTCCTTTGCCATATCTACATAAGAAGGTGAATCTAAGAATACAAAAGACTGTACTATAGTTTCGCCCACCGGCAGATTGTTTTCGTAGCTGTACTGAGAATTTGTAGTTCTTGTAGTAACTTCATAAGCTTCGCGGTGAAGCATCTTGTAATCAAAGCGTGCATAATTGTAGCTTCCAAGTTTACCTGCAATTTCTGCAGTTACACCGGCATATTCTGCCCCGCTTCTTATAATTGAAAGGAAGCTTGAATCATCGCTCGAAATACCAAATACAGGGAACGAAGCTCTTGTTTCTGTCATAACGGCAGTACGGTCTGAAGCATAATCCCAGCCGTAGCAGTCTGAGTAATAACCGTTCTGCTTTGTTTTTCCGTTGTTAAAGTTGATTATACTTCCGCCACCTTCAGGTACAAGCATGAAACCTGAATCTGAAGGTCCGCCAGCTCCAAAATAAGGAAGTGCAGACACCTGAATAATAGGATATTTAAGTCTGTAGGAAATTTCATCAAACGGAATTTCCATTGTAAAGCCGTTTGAATCAAGCTTATAAATTACGCTTATGTTAAAGGCAGGAACTTCCTTAATGTTTTCTTCCTTGTAAAGTTCACGATTTTCAAGGTAATCTTCGTAAGTAAAGCCCTGCTTGCCGAACAACTCTTCCATCTGTTCCTTTACGTGAGTCTGAATATTTTCAAAAACAAGGTAAAGGTTTTCGTCTTCCATTTTAGGGTATTTTGCAAGCATTGTATCAAGATCATCGCCTTTAAAGCTGCTCTTGTTGTACTTGTGGTAAGCACGAAGCATTGCATTTTTTTCGCTCTTAGAAAGACCTTCCTGCCATTTATCAATTTCTGACTGATAAAGAACATAAGGGAATACATACTCACGGTCCATCTGTCCAACAGTATAATCAACGCGGATTTCGTTTCCTTTCTTTGAAACATTATAGAATTTGCGCTGAACACTGTTTGCATACAAATCGTAAGTGTCGTCTGTTCCTGTTTCTGTAGAATACTTTATAAGGAAGGTAGACATCATATTATTCTTTTCTTTTGCAAGGGCAATAGGGTCGCTCTTTGCTGCAGGAGGATTTGAATACCATACCTTACCTGTTGATTTTTGAGTTACAGTAAACTGTGTTGTTGCAGGATCAAGCTCAAACTTGATTGCATTATTTTCAAGAATATAGCTTTGAGGCTGTTTGTCTGCGTTATATTCGTAATAATCAAACTGAGGCTGAACAGCTTTTGCTACATTGACAAGTCTTATAACTATATAAGTACAAAAGCCAAGGAAAGCAACTGTAATTCCTGTCCATATCCAGAACTTAGGGCCCGGTTTTTTGAATTCAAATTTAGGGCGCATTGGTTTTGGAGGTCCAATATACCAGTCAGGATATTTTGATTTTTTAGCTTTCTTTTCTTTTTCCATCTTTACCCCTCCTCCATCAATTCAACCTGAAGATTATTTCTCGGCCAAGTGCAACAAAGAACGAAACACCTTGAGAAATCATACTAAAGAACAGGAGCATGATAAAAATAAATATCAGCATGCCAAAAATGGTAAATACTGTAAAAAGCAGCGTCTTACCAAAGCTGTACTGATGAATCATCATCATTGCCATAAACAGAAGCATTGCACACCACAAAATTGAGATTGTATTAAAGATTGTGTAGAATGCAACTTCATCGCGTGTTACAAAATTACTTATGATAATAATAGGAATCTGAATAAGCGGATACGGAGCAAGTGCATAGCCTGTACCCATGTATACATCGCCAAGGTGTCCTTTTCCGTCGAACAGGGTTGTCAACGCCCAGTTACAGATACAGAAAACTGCAAGCGGAAGAAGGATAGTTGCAAATTCCTTGAAAATATTTACAGCTTCCCAATATACATTCATTACAACAAAACTTGTAAACCTTAAACGCCAGATTTGTGTAAAAAGAGTAAGGATTACAATAAAGTTAGCTGCTGCATAAGAGCCGCGTTTTGCATGAATTAAATCCCAATAGCCGTCTGCCGGATGGAACATTACATATAATGCATACTTGAGAGTAGAGAAAAAGCGAACATAAGTTTCTTTGAGCGTTAATTTCTTTAAACGTCTTGTTACAAAATTACTCATAGTGTACTAATCTCCCATTTAATTCTTTTTATCCATCTGATAATCAATGGTAATAAAATCAGGACAATAATAACCACTGACAGCCAGGCAAAATTCTTTTCTATCCATTCCTTGCGGTAATACTTAAAGGCCTTTGAATAATCACGACGGTCGCGCTTAAGTTTAAAATACTCCATTGCTTCCTTGTATTTTTTCTGGCGCAGATAAGATTTTCCAAGACCAATATAGGCAAGGTCATAGTTTCCGTTGTACTCAAGCACCTTTGCCCAGGTATCTGCAGAATCGTCATATTCACCCACTGCAAACTGTTCTGTTGCCTGATATATTAAGTTTCCGTAGGTTGTAGGAGTAAATACTGTAATAGAACAGTTCAAAGAATCAAGAACAAAAAGGTCTTTTCCTATGTGCTCAATAGATTCAGGCTTACGGAAGAAACCGTCTATGTTTCCTCTTCCGCCAAATGCAAAAAGCAGATAACCCTGATTGTTATAAGCAAAAATGCGTCCGCGTGTTTCATCAAGGGCAATATAAACTTCATCATCTAAAACAGTTATATCTGTCATCCATGAAGGGCCCTTTACACCACCGGCATTTCCCCACTGAAGGTCGCCAATAGGATATTCATAACCAAGAGTAATAAGAATATCGTTTCCAAGTGCGTTCAAACGGCGGATTGGAGAAGCTTTACCGGAAAGCAGATCCCATTCTTCAAAGGAATGAGTAACTGCATATATAAAGCCTTCGTTGTCTATGTAGCAGTTTGAATATTCGGTTGGAACAAAAAGCTGCATTCTGGCCTTTTGTTCTTCTGTAGAAAATTTCTTCCAGAAGCGCTGAGCTGCACTGATAATAACCTTTGATGCTCCGTAATAACCGGCAAAGGATCCGTCATATTCATATTTTAAGAAACCCTTGTTTACATTTCTTGAAAGAATATAAACACGGCCCTTTTCGTCTGCAACAACCTTTGTAGGAAAGTAAGATTTTGAAGGATCATAGGTAGGATCGTCTGGTTCTTTTAATACCATCAATACATTCAAATCTTTGTCGGTTTTAATAACACGGCCGTTGTCTGTATCTGCAATATAAATGGTACCGTCATAACCAGAAACGAAAATATCCTTTGGATTCTTAAAATAATTATCTTCGAGCAGTGGAGACGGATTTACATGATCAATTATCTCAACAAGCTCCAAAGTCTTTTTAGAAGTATATTCAAGCTTGATAATTCTGCTATTGTCTGTATCAACAACATAAAGATAATTATCAATTGCAAACAAAGAAGTAGGATTCTTAAGGGGTTTTTCCAATCCAAGGTCTGGTGCATAAACCATGTGAGAAACGCGGTATGCATCAGGTGACTTTTCTATATCATCCCAATAGTCATAGGAATAGGTTTCGCCCTTGGCAAAAAGTCCTGTACTAAGAGCAAGCAGGCTTATTACTGTAATTAAAAGTCTTTTCATATTCATAGCACTAGTCCTTAAGTCCCGAAGTAGCCATTGTTTCCATAATCTGACTCTGAGAGAAGATAAAGAATACAATTGGTACGAGCATTGTAAATACTATAACAGCGTTCTGCTGTCCCATACGGGCAATAACGTTCTGACCAAGCTGTGTAAGTGCATAACTGAGCATCTTTTTATTTTCTGTATAGATTGTCTGAGTCTGCGGGTTATTCCAAAGACCCTGAATAGAGAAAATAGAAATTGTAAGCCATGCAGGTCTTACATTAGGCATTACGAGCTTCCAGAAAATTGTAAACTCGTGTGCACCGTCTATTTTTGCAGCTTCAATGAGCGACATTGGGAATCCGTCAATAAACTGCTTCATAAGGAACAGTCCAAGAGAACCTCCTATTGCAGGCAGAACAATTGACCAGTAAGTGTCGACCATACCAAGCTTACACATAATCAAATAGTTAGGAATACCTGTTACATAACCTGTAAACATCAAAGCAACTACTGCAATGCGGAAGAACAACTGTCCACCAGGGAAGCGGTATTTTGCAAGAACATACGCAGCCATAGAGGCAAGAATAACGTGTCCTACAGTTCCAACTACTGTTACAAAAAGAGTATTCCAGATATATCGTGTAAGAGGAACCCAGCCCTGACTTAATGTTACAAAAAGATCAGAAAAGTTGTCGAAGGTTGGATGAACTGCAAAGAAGTTAGGCGGCTTTTTCAAAACTTCATCAAGCGGCTTGAGGGAGTTAGAAATAGCAAATACAAGCGGAACAATCATCATAATAGAACACAAACCAAGGAAGATATATACACCAATATCTCCACCAAGAGAACGGTTAGGCTTTCTGCGGTGCTTGTAATGATGAATTGTCATGTCTTTATACATGTTTTTAGATTTCATTATCAGCCTCCCCTATTAGTGTCCTACTCTGCTGAGCAAGTTCTGAATAAACTTATTACACAAAATCATTGTAAGGAACAAAACGGTTGCAATTGCCGAAGCATAACCAAATTCAAATCGTGTAAAACCATAGTCGAACAGGTGTGTTACAATTGTTCGCGCACAGTAATCTACAGAAGGATATCCTGCAAGAAGCATTGGAACAGAACAAACACTGAAGGCAGCTGTAATTGACATAACTGCTCCGAACAAAAGCATTGGCTTCATATTCGGAAGTGTAATGAACCAGAGTTCCTGCCAGCGGTTTTGAATACCGTCTATATAACCTGCTTCATACTGAGATTTATCTATACCTTTAAGACCGGCAACAAACGAAAGGAAGCCTGTACCAAGCGATGTCCACAAGATAACAGGAATAATAACCTTAAGAACATTGTGCGGATTTGTAAGGAACAAAATAGGCTGCTGAACAATATTCCAGTGAATAAGCTTTGCATTAATCCATCCGTTTGCATCATCGGCAAAGAAGAACTTGAATACAGTAACTGCCTGCCCCGAAATAGAAGGAACATAGAAGAAGAATACAACAAGGGTGCGGATCCAGTTTGGAAGCTCGTTAATAAGCCATGCAAAAATAAAGGCCATTATATAACCAACCGGTCCAATGATTATGGCAATTACAAAGGTATTTCTTACGGCAATTGTAAATACCTCGTCTTCAAGGAACAGGTTTATATAATTTTTAATTCCAATAAAATCTGGCTTTTCAAGAATATTATAATTAGTAAAACTAAAATAAATTGAAGTGAGCATTGGAAGTACATAAAAAGTTATGAACAAAACAGCATAAGGCAGCATAAACAGATAACAGAATTTATGCTTTTTAGCGCTTTTTACAAGATCTGTAGCCATGAGCTTTTTTCTTGCAATATATTTCTTTAATTTATTATCACTCATAAATATCTCCTGCTAATCCTGTGCTACAGGAAGTCCAAATTCCTGACGTTTTCTTGTAAGCTCGTCGTTGATTTTTCTTGTATAATCAATAAGAGTTTCGCGAGGATCCTCTTTTTCATTAACAACCTTTCGGGCAGCATTTACAATATGGCGTGGTGTAAAGTAACTGCCTGGAACTTCAGGAATACCTACAGTTTCATCAAGCGATTTTTCAAGAATCTCAATCTGATCTGCATTCCATGAAAGCTGTTTAAGTGCTTCAAGATTTGCTGTTGCATAACGGGCAGAAGCACCAAGCAGGGCTTCCATTTCGCGGCCATAGCGAACCTGAATATCTGCAGAAACCCACCACTTCATGAATTCCCATGCATCAAGCTGAGCGCTTTCGTCGTGATTATTAATCATCATAGTACAAACACCGCCGGCTGCATTAGAACGGTCAAGTTCACCCTTTTCATTAATTGTTCCAGGAATGTAAGTAAAATCCCAAAGGTTTCTGATTTCCGGCGCACCGACAACGATTGTGTTGTAGGTAGTATAGTTTGCAATACCAACAGGCATTTCACCGGTACGGAAACGGCTCATGAAGTCAAAGATTATTGGAGTACCGTAGTTGTTGTAGAAGCTTGTATAAGTCTTGAAAGCGTGAATACCAGCTTCTGAATCTACAAGTGCTTTATCGCCTGTCTTGTTATAAAGTGTCCCTCCGTTCTGATACATCATTGAGTACAGAACAGCCATATCAAGATTGTTTACATCAGGATAAGCTACACCAACAGTAAGGTTATTTGACTGTAAGGTTGGAAGCATAGCAATAAAATCTTCCCATGTTTCAGGAGGGTCAATTTCGAACTGTGCAAGAATATCTTTACGATAGAACATAAGGTTAAAGGTTTCCTGTTCCGGAAGTGCGTAAAGTCCGCCGTTATATTTATATGGTTCGTAAGCACTTTCCTTAAACCAGCTAAGAACTTCTTCACAACCTTCAAACTGCATAAGGTTTACGCTTGCATTACGAAGCGCATAATCTACAGGCTGCGAAGTATATGTAGAAATAACTACATCTGGACCTTTTCCGGCAACTACTGCAGGAAGAAGAGCATCCGGGTTAATAAGTTTAACATTTACTTTAATTCCTGTTTCCGGTGTAAAGGTATCATCAATCATGTTCTTAAGAACCTGACTCTGGTCACGACCTGTAACAATCCAAACTTCAATTACATGGTCTTCGTCTTTACTGTAAACGCTTCCAAGTGCAGAAGAGTCGTACATGAACGAATTAAAGAATGCTGTAATTTCGTGGCGTGCATCCTTCAAGAAGTTTGTTTCATCTTTTTTAATTTTATCATCTGCACCCTGAACTAAAATATAGTCAATATCAAGCTTTGTTTCTGTAAGCGAAAGCATTGATGAAGCTAAAGACATTGTATTGTCCTTAAAGTTCTGGAAGTTCTTTGTAACTCTATCCGGATGCTTATAGAATTTTTCAAGCTGTATGGCAAGGTTTTCGGCAGGAGCAATCTGATTTGATTTCTGCCCCGTAACCGCAATAAAATCATCAACAATTCTGTACAGACGGCGGCTTTCATCGAGCATTGCCTGAATTTCATCTGGGAATACTTTTTTAAGCTCATAATCACGGTCTGCATCTGGAGTTGTACCTGTAAGTACAAGAATAGTTCTGTAAATAAGGTTTAATCTGTAAATACTGTCTTCTATTTCATTGATGATAGGACCAATATCACCAAGAGTTGCTTCAAGACGTACAGTATGTGTTCCTTTTGTAAGATAGAACTTATAAGGAACATTGTCTTTATCTGAAAGTGTTTTAAACTCCCAGTCCTTGTTATAGTTGAATCCTACAGCCTTAAGGGTATCTATAGGAATTTCACCGTCTATATAAACAGAACGGAATGCAACATAACCACGCTGGAAGAACTGACGGCCTTTTATAGAAATTGTATACCAGCCGTCTTCAGGAATATCAATATTCCATTCAATCCACTGGCCAGAAGATTTCCATGAATCACCACCCACATAGTTTAATACTGTCTTTTTTGTACTGTATGGCTCTGTAACTGCAGAAGAACGGTCGTAACGTGCAAAAAGAGATGGATCTGAACGCACAGAAGCATTTTCACCCTGCACTTTTACAGCTACTTTTTTTACACTATTGTTTTCTGGTTTTGACTTCTGCTTTGCAACATACTGTTCATAAGTATCGTAAGTTTTAAGCGGAGTAAGATTAAGTTCACTAATGGCAACAGGCTCACTTATAGCTTTTAAGGCAATTGTGTTTATACCCTTTTCAAAATAAAAACGATACGGATCAACTTCGTAGCCTAAATTGCTTTTAAAACATACCTGCTGGTAGGCAAAAGTTTCTGCCTGCATAGGGCGAATCATATTACCACGGTTATCGAATTTAATTTCGCCGCCGTCTTTCCAAAGTCTGGAAAATGCGAGTGTATCTGCGCCTCTAAAAGGCATTTCACCATTAATATAAAGGATACGCTCAATATCTACATTTCGTGAAGGTGTGCAGATATATTCCATAGAAAGATTGTAGAAGCCTGCTTCGGGAACATCTACAGTCCAGACAACGTAAGAACGGTCATCTGTAAGAACAACATCTTTCCCCTGATAATTTGAAACTACGCTGGCACCAGTAGACTGATCAACATCATACTGAAAAATATTTACCGGAATTGTAATTTGAGGGTTTCTGGCATTCTTATGCTCGGCCTGATATTCGGAATATGTTTTTCCTGCCGAAACAGCTCCCTGTGATGTCGATAAATCATAACCATCGTACTTTTCGCTAAGGTTCTTTTCAGGAATAAGCCTTGTACATACGAAAAACAAAGTAATTGCAGCAACGGCAATTATTGTATTCCGTAAGGTTTTATTGATTTTTAGTTTTGCCATAATACTTTATAATAACACGGAATTAATAAATTTGATAGGAGAAAAATATAATTTTTTACGGAATTTAAGAGAAATTTCACTTAAAAAAGACGGTTTTTTTTAGGTAAAAAAAGCGTCATTGCGAGGAACGTAAGTGACGTGGCTCGCAATGACGGTATATTTATTTTTTGAAATATGAATCAAATTCAGCGTCAGAGTGTGGAACGTCTTCGCCTGATTTTTCTGTAGCCTTTGATGATTTTGAAGCTTTTGCTCCTTCTTCACCGTTTACATTGGCACTTTTAAGGTTATCAATATTATCGTTATTCAAATCTTCCATGTCTGCAGGAGGCATTACAAGGGCAGCTGCAATGTAAATAATAATTCCAGAACCCCATAAACATGAAAGAATAACTAACAGAATACGAACAATAGTTGCATCAATATTAAAATAATCAGCAATACCGCCGCAAACACCACATATAATCTTATTATTTGATTTCTTAAGCTTTTTCATCTCTTCATCTCCTCTATTTTATTTCATTACGATATTTACGCTTCCCATACCGCAGTTTACAGAAAAATGATTTGTTTTGCGGTCAGAAGCATAAACCTGGCATACACCACTACGCTTTTCATCATTGAACTTAAAGTCTCCAAGTCCAACCTTTGCATCATAAGAATAGTCACCTGCATTTCCTGTTAAAGAAAGCTTGATTGCTCCCATACCGCAGTCAATGTTGCTTATACCTTTGATGGAACCTTCAATATTCAGGTTACCCATTCCGCAGCGCATATTAAGGTTATTACCTTCAATCTTTTTAAGAATAAAGTTTCCGGCACCTACATCGATGTGGCCTTTTTCAAAAGAAACAGAAATATCTTTTGTTACAAAGTTACCTGCTCCAATTGAAGCCTTAAAACGTTCAAGCTTTGCCCCTTCCGGAATAGAAATAAGGATTCTTGGAACAATTCTACCAGGACGATCATTGTGATTAAAGAAATTAAAGCCCGAAAGCTTATTAAGATTTTTTACTACAAGAGTTTTTTCTCCGGCAATGCGGCACATAAGGTTTTCTTTTGCAATTCCGCGTGTTTCAACACTGAACTTTTTGCCTGGAATCATTACTACTTCGGCAGCACCAAAACCAAATTCTACACTCTTAATGTCTGAAGTTTTGAATTCATAATAAAGAGCTTCGTAGCGGCCGTTAGATCCAGATGAACTGTCATTCTTGTCATCGTCTGCTTTTTCTTTTGAATCTTTTACAAGAGTATTAGAAAAGCGTTCACGGATTACCTTTGCAACTTCTTCAGGACTTCCAAGCTCTTCCATAACCTTGGCATCATCACCTGCATCATCAAAATAATCTGAATAATACTGAAGTGCTTCATTCTGTTCATCAACTGTTAATGACTGAATGTTGTTTTTAAGCTCAGTCATGTATTCTTCTCTTGTCATATAATAACCTCTCTAATTTGACTGTCCCATAAGTATCTTATCTACGTTACTCTTATAAGATAACCATTCGGAACGGTATTTATCAAGTAAAATCATTCCATTGGAAGTAATTTTGTAATAACGTCTGTTTCTTCCCTGGAATTCCATATCATAAGTTTCCAAAAATCCGTCTTTCTGCAGGCGCCTTAGAACCGGATAAAGCGTACTTTCGGAAACGTCCATAACCTGCCGGACATCCTGCGTGATTTTATAACCATACGTTCCTTCAAGACTAACAACCGAAAGAACCACGGCGTCCAGCAGCGCAGAACCTGCTGTAAAGTTCATCGCACCTCCTGTCTATATATAATATTATACCGTATATAATATATTGTCAAGTGTAATATTATATTTTTTTTTTACGTCATTGCGAGCGCAGCGTGGCAATCCATATTTCCGGCTCGCAATGACGAAGATTCGTTGCTTATATATTTAAAATAGTTTAATATTATATTTATGAATGTTTATGCATGGATTTTTACAGGGCTCCTTGTGGTAACCCTTGTGCTTTATATTGTTGGACTTGTACAAAGAATAATTCCTTTAGAAAAAACAGCCCGTTCCCTTTTTGTGCCATTTACCGGCGGAATCATTATTTCCATTTTAACAAATTATCTTCCAGATTCACATCATATTATTTTCTTTGCAGCAATGGCTTTTACAACTGCAACCTTGTGCATGCTTTCTACAATAAAGAAAAACAAGTTTTTTAAGTTCAGCGAACATTTTCTTTTTTTAATTACAGAAGCTTTCTGGTTAAGACTAATCAGTTCTGTTTACAGAATCTATAAGGTATCTAACCTTCTTTATATTCTTGCAGGAATTGTTTTTATTGCAGGGTTTGTGGTAATAAGTGTTTTTATTAAAAAGCAGTCTATACAAAAATACGCAGCAGCAATCATTCAATATTTCTTTGCTTCAATTGTCTGCACTACTTCGCTTGTAAGCCTTATATATGAAAAAAGAGCCTTTGGAATTTTGATTTTCCTTGGCTCTTTATTTACAATATGTCATGTAATATTTGAAATTTTCCAGCGCACAAGACCTTTTGCAATAAGCGCCAAGCTTGAAAGAATTATCGTAACAATTCTTTTTGTAACGGCACAGGCACTTATGGGAACAGGCGCAATACTTATGCAGGTTTAATATAAGTCATCCCACAAGTACAGATTGCCTTTTGCAAGCTTGCCAGTCTTTAGGGCTGAATCTAATTTTTCAAGACTCTTTACAGTGCCTACAGCAAAACCTTCGCGGCTTCGGGCTGTGTGGGTCAATTCAATAGTATCTGCAGTTCCGTCAAAGAAAACCTTGTGAGTTCCAGGAACATTTCCTACGCGTGTTGAACTTACATGAAGCTGATTGACTGCCGGGCGCTCGTGAAAGGCATCTGTTACAATTTCATTTTTGTTCTTGTAAGCAAGCTGGACACGGCGGGCAATTTCCAAAGCTGTACCACTTGGGCTGTCTGCCTTCTGATTATGGTGCATTTCCCAGGTTGCTACATCGTAGTCATCGTATTCAGACATGATTTTTGCAGCTTCTTCTACGATTTTATAAAACATGTTTACTCCGATTGAAAAGTTTCCGGCAGTCATAATTGTTCCGCCAACCTTTTTTGCAAACTCACGGATTTCATCATGCTTGTCATTCCAGCCGGTAGTTCCTACAACAAGAGGAAGACCAAGTGGAAGCAAAGCTTTTATATTATTCATAACTGCAACCGGGTGTGTAAATTCAATAACACCTTCTGCACCACTTGATTTTACAGCGCGGGCAACAGCTTCTCCGTCTCCCTGAGCTACCTTTACCTGAGCATCTTCTGCAGCAACATCTATAGTAACAACAACTTCATGACCGGCTCGCTTTGCACACTGCTCTATCATGTGGCCCATCTTGCCGTAGCCTACTAATGCAATCTTCATTTTAACCTCCGTAATGACGTGCTTAACTAAAATAAGCCTGATGAAGAATCTGAACAGTTCTGTCTGCCTCATCCTCATCAACGATAATACTAATGTTTACTTTGCTGGCACCCTGGCTAATCATCTGAACGTTTATACCTTCATCGGCAAGGGCTTCAAAACCGCTGGCAAGAATATCGCTTGAATGAGCGGCGTCGCAGATAATTGTAACAATTGCTTTTCCTTCGCGGACTGTAACCTCGCCTGCTTTTTCAAGATCTTCAACAAGACCGTCGAGTTTATCTTTTGAATTAACTGTAAGCGAAACAGAAACTTCAGAAGTAGCAATAACGTCAATGCTTATATTCCACTTTAAGAAGTTATTGAAAATGTGGGCAAGGAAGCCGGCAGCACCAAGCATGCGTGACGAAACAATATCAATAAGAGTAATGTGCTTTACGCTTGTAATTGCGCAGACTGGAGGAACCTTTCCTGTATGCTCTTCTACAATAATTGAACCAAGGCTCTGAATGTTGTAGGAATTTTTTACACGAACAGGAGTTCCGGTCTTGCGCACAGGAAGCATTGAACGAGGATGAAGTACCTGAGCGCCAAACATTGCAAGTTCCTGAGCTTCTTCGTAAGTAACTTCTGGAACAGGCTTTGCGTCTGTAACTACACGAGGGTCTGCAGTAAGAATACCGTCAACATCCTTCCAGGTCTGAACTTCTTCTGCCTGCATTGCGGCTCCAATCATAGTTGCAGTAAGGTCTGAACCTCCGCGGCCTAAAGTTGTAATGTTACCCTTTGCATCTTTTGCAATAAAGCCTGTTACAATTGGAATATCATCATAGGCACCATTTTTGTAGCCGTTTAAATACTGAGGAATATTTGTCCAGGTTTCTTCAAGAAGCTCGGCAGACATAAAGTTGCTGTCGCTTACAAAACCAACATTCCAGGCATCGTGGAACTTTGCAGGAATACCCTGACTATTTAAGTAAGCAGCCATCATGCGGACAGACATTCGCTCGCCAAAAGAAACAAGATAGTCACGGGAACGTTTGCTCACTTCTTTAAGCATCGAAATTCCGGTAAGCAGCTGTTTAAGCTCATCAAGCAGGGCTTCAATTGTGTCAATGTTTATTCCAAGCTCTGCAGCAGTGTCTTCATGAAGCTTTGCAACCCCTGCAACATCTACAGTGCCTTCAACAGCTTTATCTGCTGCCTCTAAAAGATGATCAGTTGTATCGCCCATTGCCGAAAGTACAACAACCGGTCTGCGATACTGATATGCTTTGATAATTGATGCAACATGCTTAATGCGTTCTGCGTTAGCCACGCTCGAACCGCCGAATTTCATTACTATCATATTATGTTCCTTTTTATGTTTGAAAAATATTATAGTGTTTTTAGGAGCTACATACAAGAACTATTATTGTCTGATGAAATCTACATTCTGAGTTGTAATATCTATTTTACCGGCTTTGAGGGTGACCTCGTCGTTCAAATTTATGTTGCTGCAACCTTTGAGGGTTGTCTGCATATCTAATGAAGGGATTAGAAACAAAGCATCTGTTCCACGCTTGTCTATGCAGAAGGCCTGGTAGGTTTGTTCCGGGTTTTGCATAAGATATACGAGCTTCCAGTGAGTTTCGCTAAGGCGGCTTGCTTTACGGGCATCCTGGCTGGCTGCGTCTCCGGCGGCTATGCGTTGGAGCATTTCATCTTTGTCTAAAAGACGGCGGCCGTCTATAAAGGCACGTAGCTGCTGGTGGGCAATAAGGTCTCCGTAACGGCGCAGAGGTGAAGTTACCTGACTGTAAAAGCTCAAGCCAAGGCCTGCATGAGGAGCCGGTGTAATTCCAACCGAACGCTTTCGCATACATTTTACACGGGCAAACTGTCCTGCCCAGCCGTCTGGAACTTTTGCAGGAAAGTCCGGAGCTTCCTGGCTTACAAAAGGGAAAGGTATTTTATTCTTAAAAGAAAACTTTGCAGCGCCCTCACCTGCTAAAAGCATCATTTCCTGAATCATATCGTTAGATTCATATTTTACTTCGGGCGCCACAGTTACAATTTTTGTTTCGCGATCTACCTTTATATCTACTTCCGGCATCTGGATTGTTACTGCGTTATTGGCGTTGCGGCGAGCAAGATTACGGCGTGCAATTTCAAAAAGCGGTTTAAGTTCCGGGCTTTCTTTCTGCTGTTCTGCCTGTTCGTATGAAATCATTTTTACATGAACGCGAACTTTTTTTACTTCACAGTCTGATATCTGACAGTCATCATCAAGAGTAATTACAAAAGCAAGTGCATTTGATTGTTCTTTAAGTCCAAGAGCGTAATCTTCAAGACTGCTTTCACAAAGCATTCGGCTTGCACCTTCGGGAATATAAAGAGTTGTTCCACGATTACGCGCTGCTATATCAATTGCCGAATCCGGAGCAACACTTGCAGCTGGATCTGCAATACAAACCCAAAGTTTTTTACCGTCAAAGCCAACTGCATCATCAGGGTCTGCTGCATTTGGAGAGTCGATTGCATAACAGACACACGGGGCTTCTTCACGTTCTTCGTCGGGCATAGGACCAAGCTGTTCCCGAGCCGAATCAAAACTGAACCCAAGCCGGGTCGGATGAGGATTTTTTATTTCACTCCAGATACCGGTTTCTATCAAGAGCCGGTGAGCTTTTTCTATATTTTGAGGAAGGCCTGCCATTTCCAGAACTTTTGATTTATCTGTCTGGCAAAGCGCAAAGGCCTCTACTTCGCCCATGAATTTTGCATCCGCAGGAAGGTCAAGCTTACGGTTCTTTAAGCGTCCGATGAAGGCCTGGCGAAGTTCTGCTTCATGTTCCTTTTCGTATTTTTTCTGATTAATTTCATCAATCTGCTCTTGTGTGCGGAGTGTAAATGAGAGAGTTCCGTTTTTGAGTGCTTCCGCGTCCTGGCAGAATTGCGGTATATTACATATTGTCTGATAAAAAGCCCATACATTGTCCGGAGCAAGGTCAGAAGCAGCATAGTCTACAATTTCATTAAAACTCAATGGCGCTGTGGCAGTTTCCGGTTCTGAAATTAAAAGTTCGTATGTTTCTAAAAGTGATGAATTAAATTGTCCTAAAAGCGCACTGTCATCCAGACCCGCAAGAACCTTTTCAATAGAAGTAACCGGCCCTTCACTAAGCAGAATAACATCTTTCTCTCGAACCTTCTGTTCTTGTTTACCATATGTGATGATATATTTATCACCGTCCAATTCTTTGATTATTGCGGGTTGAGATTTATAAATGACTAAAGAATTCTTATTCATTGGAGATTAGTTTATCAGAAAACAGGAAATTTGTCATTGTGGATTGCCACGTCGCTACGCTCCTCGCAATGACGTGGTAACGGTTCGTCATTGCGAGCCGTAGGCGTGGCAATCCACTTTTTTCAATGACATGGACATAAAAAAAAGGCATTGCCCGTAGACAATGCCTTTTAATTCGAGATTATCGGGTCAAGCCCGATAATGACATATTGCGGTGTATTTTACCACTTCTTTTCAATTACATCACAGATGTTCATTTCTTCTGCAGCTTCTGGATTAATTTCGAAGAACTTAGCTTTTTCCATGTTAGGAACAACGTTTACTGTATCACCAAGGCGGAATTCAGCAGTTGCTGTTGTCTTAGCGATGATGCTCTGTCCCTTGTTAGAAATAAGATAAAGATGTGTTTCGGCACCAAGTGGTTCCTTGTTAGTAATCTTCATCTGCATATCATCTTTAGCAGCTGGCTTTTCAACATACTTGAGGTCTTCTGGACGGATACCGAATGTGATTTCCTTTCCTACCCAGTCCTTAAGTTTCTTAGCCTGTTCTTCTGTAGGGTTGATTTCGAATGAGCCTTCGTCACAAACGATAGCACCGTTCTTTTCCAAAACCTTTACAGTAAGGAAGTTCATTGGAGGTGTTCCGATGAAGCCTGCTACGAACTTGTTGATTGGATAGTTGTAGAGGTAAAGTGGAGCACCAATCTGCTGGATAACACCGTCCTTCATAACTACAATCTTTGTACCCAAAGTCATAGCTTCGATCTGGTCGTGTGTTACATAAATCATTGTTGCCTGGAGGCGGTTGTGGAGTGCAGCAAGCTCAGAACGCATTGTTACACGGAGCTTAGCATCCAAGTTAGAAAGTGGTTCGTCGAACAAGAATACTTTTGGTTCACGAACGATAGCGCGTCCTACTGCAACACGCTGTCTCTGTCCACCCGAAAGAGCTTTTGGCTTACGATCAAGATAGATTGTAAGGTCAAGCTGTTTAGCTGCTTCACGAACACGGCGGTCAATTTCGGCTTTATCCATCTTGCGGATCTTAAGACCGAATGCCATGTTGTCATATACAGTCATATGTGGGTAAAGAGCGTAGTTCTGGAATACCATGGCGATATCACGATCCTTTGGTGGAACGTCGTTCATTTCTACACCGTCAATGAACAATTTACCGTCTGTAATGTCTTCCAAACCTGCAATCATGCGGAGAGTTGTTGACTTACCGCATCCAGAAGGACCTACGAATACGCAGAATTCCTTGTCTTCAATAGTGATATTAGCATTGTTTACAGCACGAACACCGCCGTCATAAACCTTACCAATACCTTTAAGTTCTACCTTTGCCATTTAATTGGCCTCCTAAAGGGTTATATTATAATATTTAATTCTACGATAGATTTGGGCAATAGTCAAATAAAAAATGAAGGATTAATGAAAAATTATCAAAACTTTCCGCTGTGATGAGAAAAGCCTGAGGAATTTATATGAGTTCCGCCCATATTCCCTGGATTTGTATTGTTTTGATTCAAATTCTGCTGCCGGATATTTTTCATCTGCTTAGCAGCAAGCGGAGTTTCCGGTCCATATTTTTTATTAACACGTCTTGAATCAATAATGATAACGGCAAAAACAAGGGCAAAACACAGAAACATGATTATTAATACTATATAATTATTGCTTTTTAATTTGGCGTCTGCATCCACAGGATTTCCCTGTTCTGCCCTTTCAAGATATTTTTCAACTTTATTCAAATAAGAATCAAAACCGCTGAACCAGTTATCATCAGAAAAATATGTAAGAAAAGAACTTGAAATTGCTGTTTTTCCATAATCGGTAAAGGCTTTGTTTCCAAAATCTCCGTGAGCAAGAACATCATAATCACGCTCTTTCATGCTCATAAGAAGCAGTACCCCATCGCCGGAACTTCCCATGCCTTTACAATATTCAGAAAAATAATATTCAGCATATTCTTCTATATTATTAAAGGTATACTCACTGTTAAGCTGATTAATATCAGGCACAAGAGCAATATAAATACCGCACTTATATTTTGTAGAAATATCTCTTGCTTTATTTTTAAGTGAATTTGCCTGCTTTGAAGACAAGAGATTACAATTATCAATAATCAGAAAATTTACTCCCCAAAGCGAAAAATTGGCAAAAAACAAAAAGAGAAACAAACTTATAAGAACGGTTTTCTTTTTCATATTAGTAATTGTTTAATCCGCCAACTTTAACCTGGAAGTGACTGAACTCCATAGAGAAGCTTGCTCTACCCTGTGTGGCTGAACGCAAGTTTGTTGTAAATCCGAACATATTGGCCATTGGAGCCTGAGCATGAATAATGTCGCCTGTTGGTTTTGAATCCTGCCCCATAATGCTTCCACCACGCTGACTGAGCTGACTTGAAGCAGGTCCAACAAATTCTTTTGGACATGAAATATCAACATTCATAACAGGTTCAAGGATTTCTGGGCCTGCAGCATTACAAGCCTTATCAAAAACCTGAGCGGCACATGCTTCGAATGCAAATGGAGTTGAAGTTAATTCGTTATAAACAATATTTGTTACTTTTACGCCAACTTCTGTACATGGGTAACCGTAGTTAATTCCTGAATCAAGTGCGTTCTTAAAGCCTTCGCGGATTGCTTCAATAATTTCATCTGGGATTTCGGCATAGCGGCATGTAATTTCAAAGTTGTTGCCAGTGCCTCGTTCTCGTTTTTCAACAGAAATTGTAAGACCTGCTGTATTTTCTTTACCTGCAAGGACTCGGCTATATTCTTCTGTTGCTTCTCCACTTCCGCTGATTGATTCACGGTAAGTAACCTGAGGAGCACCAACGTTACACTTTACACCAAAATCATCACGCATACGAGTTACAAGAACATCAAGATGAAGCTCGCCCATTCCGCTGATGATGAGCTGACCAGTTTCTGCATCTTCGTGACTTGTAAAGGTTGGATCTTCGCGCGACAAAATCTCGAGAGTTTCTGTCATCTTGTCTTTTTCGCTCATGCTTTCTGGTTCAAGAGCAACAGAAATAACTGGCTGAGGGAATTTTGGTTGTTCAAGTAAAACTGGGAAAGCTTCTGTTCCAACTGTGTCACCAGTCTGAGCAAGTTTAAGCCCAATGAATACTGCAATGTCTCCGGCCGACAAGCTGTCAATTGCATCTGATTTATCGGCGTGCATACGAAGGATTCTGTTTACACGTTCACGTTTCTTTTTGTTTACATTGTAAATCTGAATGCCGTTCTGGATTTTTCCTGAGTACATGCGTACATAACAAAGTGGTCCCATTTCGCGGTCATACTGAATTTTGAAAACAAGACCAAGTGCCATTTTTGATGGATCGCATGGAACGTCAATTTCTTCCTGCTGATCTTTTTTAATTTTAAGGCCTTTTGCAGGAGGTACATCTGTTGGACAAGGAAGATAATCTACAATTGCATCGATGAGAGGCTGAACTCCCTGATTGTGGCGGGCAGAACCCATTACAAAAGGAACGTAGGCACGACTGATTGTACCTTTACGAATTGCGGCTTTGAGTTGAGCTGTTGTAATTTCTTTTCCGTCAAGGTAAAGCTCCATAAGTGCATCATCTGCACCGGCAACTGTTTCTACTAATTTTTCATGCCATTCCTTTGCCTGGTCTAAGCGGCTTGGGTCAATATCACTTTCTGTAATTGTTTCACCTTCGTCTTCGGTAGACCAGCGGAGTTCTTTCATTTTCAAAAGGTCAATTACACCTTCAAAGTCTGCACCTTCGCCAATTGGAATCTGAAGAGCTAAAGTTTCTACGCCAAATTTAT
>JAEEGJ010009133.1_pt1 | contig 26785 bp, 21 predicted proteins | sample 8958761 | NCBI WGS metagenome assembly JAEEGJ01 (sample SAMN16246546, study PRJNA631951) | gut metagenome | biome: gut microbiome; feature: rumen; material: RS-attached | host: Bos | place: Iran: Karaj | collected 2018-10 | reverse complement strand
GTCCGCCGGAGGCCCTGCAGCCCGTCCTGCAGGCCTGGCAGACGGCGTTCGCGCGGGCAGCCACCCGCTACGCCCGCGTGCAGGAGACGCTGCTGGCGCAGCTGCACGCCGCCGGGCTGCACCCGCTGGTGCAGAAGGGCTGCGAATCGGCGAAGTATTATGCCGATCCGTCTGTCCGTCAGGCGGGCGACATCGACCTTTTCCTGCCTCCTGACGACTTCGAGAAGGCGCTGGAGCTGGCTCCGGACGCCCGGAGAGCGGCGGACGAATCGGCGGTATTCTTCCGCGACGGCGTGACCGTGGAGCTCCATGCCCGCTACTACGACATCCATCTTTCGCCGGCGCGTCTGCCGGCGCCCGGGACGCCCTGCGGCGAACTGCTGCTGCTCTCGTCCCATATTTTCAAGCATGCCATCGGGCCGGGCGTGGGCTGCAAACAGCTCTGCGACCTCACGCGCGCGCTGACCGCCCTCGAGGGGCGCTACAGCAAGCAGGAGCTGGCCGCGGCGCTCCGCCGCGCCGGCCTGCTGCGCTGGCACACGCTGCTTTGTTCGCTGCTGGTGGCCGATTTCGGGCTCGACCCGGCCTGCTGCCTGCCCGGCTTCCGGGCCGTGGATCCCGCGCAGCTGCGCCGCTTCGTGCGCGCCGGCGGCAATTTCGGCATGGCCTCCGCATCCCGCCGCCGCTCGCGGCAGAAGGGCTCCCTCGGAAAGAAAGCAGCCACCGCAGGGTCTTTCCTGCGGCGGCTGCCTTTCTCGCTTCGGTATGGCGCCCGCGAGACTTTCGCCACGGTGTGGGAGCTCGCTATGGGCAATCTGCGGAAGCGTTGATTTTCCTTACTGGTTGTATCTGATGTTGACCCTGCTGGAGTTCGTCTTGTTGACCGTCGGCGAACCGTAGTTGCGGTAGTGCATGGTGAACGTTGCGCTGTTCACGGAATTGCTGCAGTTGTTGAACGTGAGCGTGGTCTGGCGCTCGCTGAAGTTCTGATTGCGCGTGCCGACGGTGCCGGTCCTGAACTTGGGCGTGTCCTTGAGGGTGATGGCCTGCAGATAGGAAGAAGGCCTGCTCAGGGTCAGCGTCGCGAAGTTGGGACAGTTGTCCACGGTGATGGACTTGGCCGTGACCATGTTGATGGACGTGAGGCCCTGCATGTTGACGAACTCGAAATTGGTCTGTCCGGCCTGCTCGGCGCCGTTGCCCGTGAAGTTGAACTGGGTCATGGCAGGGCAGTTCTCGAGGTGGACCAGGCTGGCGCCCGAGATGTTGTCGAGGGTGAGCTTGGTCAGGCTGGGGCAGTCGGAGATCCGGATCTCGCCGCCGTGGTGGAACTTGACTTCCTGCAGCTTCTCCATGCCGCTCATGTCCAGTTCGGTGACATTGTTGAGGTTGAGGAAGTTGATCTTCTCGAGGTTGGCGAAGAGGGCGAAGTCCTCGACGGTGAGTACCGTCCCCGGCGCGAAGTAGCTCTGGGTCATGTCGATCTCCTTGACCGTAGAGGCCAGGTAGCGGACTTCGGCGTCGGTGAGGTCGCGCCAGGTGTACTGGCCGTCGTCGCCGTCGACACGCACCTTGATCTGGCCGTTGACGATCTCGCAGGTGCCGCTGCCGGTGTAGACGTGGGTCACGTCGTCCAGCACGGCCGCCACGGTCAGGTTGTTGAAGTTGATGACCTGCTCCAGGAGCATCTTGGCGACGAGCTGGGTGGAGTTGGGCGTGATCTCGACGTCGGAGACGAGGATGTCCTCTTCGTCGATGCTCACCTTGACGTTATACTTCTTGCCGGCCTGGAAGGACGAGATGCCCGCCCGGTTGGCCAGGGTGTTGGCCATGACCGACTTGGTGGTCAGGATGGAAAGCCTGAGGTCGCTGGCGGTAAGGGAGTTCTGCGGCAGGATGAACAGCGCGCAGGACATGCTCTGGCCGTATTCCAGGGACTCGGTGTCGTCGTCGAATTCGGCACACACGTAGGTGGAGCCGTTGCGGAAGTTCGACGGGTTGTAGGTGAAATTGCCGTTGGTGGCCGTGAGGTCATACGTGCCCGACAGGTAGTACGGGCGCTTCTCGTTCTCGCTGGCGCCGTTGTTGAATTTCTTCGTGTGCTTCAGGCTGACCTTGCGCACGTCGACGGGCTTGCGGGACTGGCAGCGGTTGGTGATCGTGACGTAGAGGGTGGTCACCATCGGGTAGTAGTCCAGCACCACGGAGCCCTTGCCGCTGTTGCTGTAGCCCTTGCTGACAGCGGCCATATAGGCGTACTGCATGTTGGTGGCAAGGTCGCCATACTGCTTCTCGGGCAGGGTGATGGTAAACTTGGCGTTGTTGTTGCCGAAAGTGGCGTTGGAGCTGGTGATGCCGCTGGCCGGATAGAGGCTGTAGAAGTCGTGGGTACGGTTCGACTTCCAGGTCAGCATGCCGTTGTCGGAGGCGACGCGGGCCTTGCTCTTCTGGCCGTTGGCCTCGATCTGGACGATGTAGTAGTCTTTCGACTCGACGGCGGAATTGCTGTTGTTGCTGCCGTGCGTGTGCAGGAAGATCTTGACCTGGTCGCCGTTCACCCAGTTGATGCGCTCCTTGCCGCTGACGACCTGTCCGGAGTACTCGGTCTTGGTCCCGGCATCCTGGATCTCGTCGGAAGAGGCGCTGAACATGATGGCCTGGCCGGAGCGGTCAGGCGCGAAGAGCTTCTGGCACGAAGAAAGGGCGAGGACCGAAAGCCCCGCGAGAAGGAGATATTTGATCTTCATCGTGCTTATTGCCATTGGTTGGACCATTGGTTCTCGTTGATGGTGCCGCCGACGGTCTGGCCGGTGGTGTTGACTTCCTTGATGTTTTCGTCGACCACGGCGGTGGAAGGACCGAGAATCTCGGCCTCGAACTCGAGCGCGAGGTCTTCAAGGACGGCCGGAGCCGTGTATTTCCGTTTGTCTTCCATGATCATAGCTTTTGGTTTCTCTAAATAAGATGTGTTTGACAGTCAGTTCGTTGCATCGGCTGTACCGCCAATCCGCTCCAGCCAGGCGCGGGGAACGCTGGCGCGGGCGAACCAGCAGCCGAGCAACTCGACGACGACATAAGTCTGACCGCGGAGTTCGAGGACGTGTCCTTCGACACCGCGCAGGACGCCCTTGGTCACGCGCACACGGTCGCCCAGGGCGAGGGGGCGATCCATCAATCCGCCTTCGGTGATGGAGAGGTCGAGCACCCGGCGGAAGTCGTCCATCTGTTTGTCGGGGACGACCAGCAGCGAGCGCGTGGCCGGGTCGATGAGGTACCGGACCGGGACGCCGTGCTCGTTGGCCAGGGCGCAGGCCTGTGTCTTGGTGGCGCGTACGAAGATGAGCCCGGGAATGAGCGGCTTCTCGTAGGAGGCGTGCCCGCGCGTGCGCAGGCGGTGCTCCGTGGGGAGGAAGTGCTCGGCGCCGAGTCTGGCCAGCCATTCACGCACGCCCAGCTCCGCCCCGCAGCGCGTGTGCGCCGCGAACCAGCAGGTCTGATTGTTGCGTTTCAGGTCCATGGATCAGAACTTTTTGCCGCCGACGATGCGGAGGAACGTCAGCCCCAGCACCCGCAGGTCGAACCACACGGAGTGGTTGCGCAGGTAGTAGAGGTCGAGGTCCAGGCGCGTCAGCATCTTCTCGAGCGTGTCGGTATATCCGTTGTACAGGGTCGCGTAGCTCGTGACCCCGGGGCGGATCTGATAGAGATACCGGTATCTGGGATTCTTCTCCATGATCCGGTCGATGTAGAATTGCCGCTCCGGGCGGTAGCCGATGAAGGACATGTCGCCGCGGAGGACGTTCCAGAGCTGCGGGAGCTCGTCGAGGTGGTGTTGGCGGATGAACTTGCCCACGCGCGTGAGGCGCGGGTCGTTCTCGCCGGAATACAGGCGCGGGACGCCCATCGCTTCCGCATCGCGCCGCATGGAGCGGAACTTGAGGATGCGGAACGGGCGGCCGCCCTTGCCTATCCTTTCCTGGGAGTATATGACAGGAGCGCCGTCCTCGATCAGGACGGCAAGCGCACAAAGGATGATCAGGGGCAGGAAAACGATCAGCAGGACGCCGGACAGGACGACGTCGAAGCTGCGCTTGACGAATCTGCCGAGGGCGTTCATCTTGCCTTTGGGCGGGGTGGAAGGGGAGGACCCGCCGGCTTCGGCATCCGGACTGTCCGTGCTGCCGCTGCCGTCGCCGCCCTTCGGGAAAAGGACGCAGTCGATGCCGCCCAGCTGCCACTGGAGCATTTCCAAGGCGTTGTCGTCCGCGACGTAGTAGATGATGTAGTCGCCCAGGACCCTGCGGTCCATCTCGGGACGGCGGGTGATCAGGCCCAGCAGGTTGTAGCGGCCGGATTTGCGGGCTTCGTCGGCGAAGCGCACGGCGGCTTCGTCGTCGCCGACCACCACGGCGTTGAGCCGGGCGGACAGTTCCTTGATCACTTCGTCCTCCTCGCGGATGCGGGAAACGTATGCGCGCGTGTAGAAAATCAGGGCGAAGGAGAACAGGGCGTCGGCCACGACGGCCAGGATGATCAGCGCGGGCTGCGTGAATCCGCCCTTGTCGAGGAGCATCAGCAGCGCCAGGAAGCATTCTTTGATGACGATGGTGAGGGCGATGCGGTCGCCGGCCCAATAGGAAACGCCGGGATCCATGTTACGGAAACTGCCGGAAAGCAACTGCCCCAGGAGGGTATACACGAGGGCGCAACCCATGTAGATGAGAAAGTGCAGGGCGAAGCCATAGATAGGCTCGGAGAGCCATCTGACGAGCAGGAAAGCGAAGAATGATCCTAGACACGAAAGCAGCGTATCTTGGATAATGGACGCCTTCGAAGACGATATTTTAGTCTTCTTATTCTCCATAATCATTATCCATTAAACCCGGTCGAGACAGTGTCGACAATGCAAATATAAAAAAATATTGCGTTTGTGCAACCTATTTATAAATAAATCGGGCGCCCATGCGGGCGCCCGATTATGCAGTCAGTAAGCTGTCTGTCGATTATTCGGCAGCGGCTTCTTCGGATTCGACGTTGATCTTGACGGTGGCGAAGACGCCCTTGTAGCACTTCACCTTGCCTTCGAACGCGCCAAGCTCCTTGATCTCGGGAACGGTGACGTTCTTCTTGTCCACATCGATGCCGGCGGCGACGAGGGCCTCGGCCACCTGGGCGGCGGTCACGGCGCCATAGAGCTTGCCGCTCTCGCCGACCTTGGCCTTGATCTTGACCTCGACGGCCTCGATCTTGGCGGCGACGGCCTGGGCGTCAGCGACGAACTTGGCCTCTTTGTGGGCGCGCTGACGGAGCGTCTCCGCGTGCTGCTTCAGAGCGGACGGGGTGCCGACGGTGGCAAAACCCTGCGGGACGAGATAATTGAGCGCGTAACCGGTCTTGACTTCCACCACATCTCCGGCCTCGCCGAGATTGGCAACTTCTTTCTTAAGAATGATCTTCATAACGCTTCAATTATTTGAGGAGGTCAGTGACATACGGGAGAAGGGCGATGGAGCGGGCACGCTTGACGGCCTGCGCCACTTTGCGCTGGAACTTCAGGGAAGTGCCGGTGATACGGCGGGGAAGGATCTTGCCCTGCTCGTTGAGGAACTTCTTGAGGAACTCAGGGTCCTTGTAATCGACATACTTGATGCCGGCCTTCTTGAAGCGGCAGTATTTCTTCTTGCGAACCTCTACGGTAGGAGGGTTCAGATAACGGATTTCGTTGTTGTTTGCCATAATTGATTCCTCCTGTGATTATTCGTTGTCGGCAGCTTCTTCGGCCTCGGCCTCAGCCTTGGGAGCCTCTTCCACCGGAGCGGTGGCGGCGGCAGCCTTGGCGGCACGCGTCTGGCGACGGTGCTCGGCGTAAGCGATGGCGTTCTTGTCCAGGGACACGGTGAGGTAGCGCAGGATGCGCTCGTCACGGTGATACTGGGTCTCGAGGGTGCCCACGAACTGCGGGTCGGCCTTGAACTCGATCAGGTAATAGAATCCTGACGTCTTGTGCTGGATGGGGTAGGCGAGCTGCTTGAGACCCCAGTCCTCTTCGTACACGATCTCGCCGCCGTTGTCGGTGATGAGCTTGGTGTACTTGGCAACCGCTTCCTTCATCTGGATGTCAGACAAAACGGGAGTTGCAATGAAAACGGTTTCGTACTGTTTGATCATTTTTGTTGATAATTAAATATAAAATACAGTCCCCTTCGAAAAGGGGGCTGCAAAGATAGGGATAATTTTTCGGAAAACCAAAGATACTTGTAACTGTATCAGTGGAATGGCGCGTCAGCGCTGGCTGGACGTCTCGTAGGTGGCGAGCCAGATCTTCGGCGTCATGCCCGTGACCTTCTTGAAAATGTTGTTGAACGACGACGCGCTGGAGAATCCGCAAGCCATGGCGATCTCGTTCTGGCGCGCGTCGCGGTGCGCGACGATGTATTGCTCGGCATAGTCCACGCGAAGCGTGTTGACCAGGTCCGGGAACGGCATTTCGTAGGTGTTGTTGACCAGGCGGGAGACGTAGGTCTTGTTGGTGTGCAGCTTCTCGGCCACGTCCACGAGCGTCAGGCCCGGCTCCAGGTAGAGCTGCTTGCCGAAGATCAGGTGCTCGAAACGCGACAGCAGGCTGTCGTCGTCCCAGGATTTGGCGACGGCGGAGAAAATCTGCGACGCCGGCGACTTGGGGAGCTCCGCGGGCGTCTCCGCGGGGTGCAGGTCCTCGTAGGGGAGGTTGGCGCCGAGCTGGTTGAACAGGCGCCGGCGCGTGCTTTCGTTGGCCTCGCCGGTCAGCTGCTCGAGGATATTGCCCAGGAACTCGGCCTTGGTCTCCTCGTCGTAGTTGAAGCGGAATCCCATCAGGAGGTCCGAGCGGGAGATGCTGCCCTTGGCGCCGAACAGGGAGATGTATCCGAACTGGAAGAACGAAACCGCCAGCAGGACGGAGAGCACGATGGAAATCCAGGGATAGCGCAGCAGCCACAGGCGCGGGATATAGATCGTCAGGAGGAAAACCGAACAGAGGATGACGATATAGTAGCTCTGGATCTCGGGGACGCGGAGGCTGAGGCCCTTCTGGAATTTGTAGAGATGGGAGAAGCGGAGGTTGTCCTGCTTCATCATCCGGATGTAGCGGACGATATAGACGATGGCTTCGATCCCGATGGCCAGGAACGTGATGGGGCCGGTTATGAAAAAATACGTGTTGATGATCTTGTCGGTCGGGGCGCCGGCGCCGGAGAAGAAGATGGGCATGGTCTCGCGGATGGCGTCGGGGCCGGCCAGGAAGGCGAGGACGACGGTCGCGGCGCCCAGGATGGCCGGGAGGATGATCCAGCTCAGCTGCCCGATACGGAAACTGCCCTGCCCGCGCAGGCGCTGCATGTACAGCCAGCAGACCGGGAGGAGGGACGGGGCGGTGGTCACGCGCAGGATGCTGCAGACCAGGATGGCCGTCGGTGTCGCTTGCGGATTGATGTAGCAGGATGATGCTCCGACGAAGGTACCGGCGACGATAAGAAGCGCGAGGATTGGCCAGAAAGTGCTCGTCCGTCTGGCCATCAGGCAGATCGTCGCAATCCAGAACAGGGCCACGAAACAGGGAAGGAACAGAAGCAGGGTGTACAGCATCGCAAATTTACGTTAAAAAGTATAAATTGTATCGGGGACCGGCCTCCTGCGCGGATTCGTCCGTTGCTTTTGCCGTTTTCCGGTACAAATATATGTATTGTTTTCAATTGTTCAAATATTTTCTTCTGAATTTGCCTTAATTTTCTGGATATTTCCGTTTTTCCCTTTTGCGCTGTCTTGCTGGACGTTACGCGCTACTGACGCTTGTCTGTTGCCTATTTTCGGTCGCAAAATCCCTTCTGGACGTGCCTGTTCCTTGATTTGGTTCTGGGGGTGTGTCGCTCTTCGGAAATTTTTTGAATGCGAAATTTTTCTCAAATAAAAACGCTAAATTTCTTTTCGCGTAAAAACCGAATCTATTCGCCTGTTTTAAAGCTATTTAACTGCCCGGTTTGCGGAAATGTCCATCTGGTGCGCCTGGAAGTGCTGTTTCTGCAAGATTTGAGTACAATGTCAAAGATTTTTTGTATATTTACGATATGAACCGTTTTGCGGCACTGGTCATCACTTTCCTTGCGGCAGCTTTTCCGCTTGCAGCGCAGAATAATCCCTATGGGATCGAGGACTCGTGCTATCACCTCTATCTCGAAACGGACGCGCTGATCGGGCGCGACGGATTCGAACAGGCCAATGCGCGTCTGCTCGAGCAGTCGCTCGCCAAGAACGACACGCAGGCGCAGACCTTATATTATGTGGAGCGGTTCAAGGACCTGACCCGCCGTTTCCGTGCGGTCGCACAATCCACCAATGCGCAGGACGCCCAGGTGATCCAGTATATGGAGGACCTGCAGGAGGTTGCGCTCAGCTTTGGCTACAAGCAGTTCTACTACTATGCCTTCGAGCTGGCGCACGACCATTTCTTCTCCCACGAGAAGATCGTCCGCACGATGGAGCTGATCGAGGAGATGAAGCGCAAGGCCGAGCGCGAGAAGGACGAATACGTCCGCTGGATGGCCGAGCGTTATCTCGTGTCCATCTATGTCAACCAGAACGACCCCGTCTCCGCCAAGTCGCACATCCAGGATGCCCTGCGCATCTATTCCTCCACCAACAACCCCGTCATCAAGCGCCAGCCCGTCGCCCGTCTCTACTGCGACCTGGCGGACACATACCCGATCGGCCATGACTCCGTGGCGATCAATATCCAGCTTGCCAAGGAGGCCTGCATCGTGCCGATGGACTCGCTGCGCGTCAATTATTGCATGGCCAAGCTGGCCGCCTACCAGAAGGATCTCGAAGGCTATCGGCGCTATCGCGACCGCTGCCTGGCGGATCCGCACCTGGCGGACATCAGCGTGACCGCGGAGCGCCTGTTCCGCAACATCGACGCCATCGTCTTCGAGCGCGATCCTTCCCGGATCGACGTGTCGGGCATGTCCAGCCGCCTGCGTGAAGTCAAGTATGTGGCCAACATCGCCGAGCGCTACGATTTCAAGGACGAGGCCTTCTCGCTGGAGAAGCAGCTGGTGGCTTTCGAGGAGAGCACGCTCTCGCGGCTCAATGTCTCCAAGGTCGCGGAGCTGGATGCCCGCCTGGCCGACCTGCACATGCTGGGTGGCCAGGACAAGAAAACCGAAGGGAAGTCCGGCACCGTCGCCTGGATTGTCGGTGCGGTCGCGCTGCTCCTGCTGGCCGCGCTCATCTTCCTGTATCTGCGGATCCGGCGCCTGGCGCGGACCAACAGCCGTTTGCGCGAGGTCAACGAAAAGGTCCGCCTGGCGGATGCCGCCAAGACGCGTTTCGTGCAGAACATGAGCCACGAAGTGCGCACGCCGCTCAATGCCATCGTGGGCTTCTCCCAGCTGCTCGCTTTGCCTGACGGCTCCTTCTCGCCGGAAGAGAAAGACGAATTCGCCGGCCACATCATCAACAACACCAAGATGCTGACGATGCTGCTGGACGATATCCTGAACGTCTCCGCCATGGATTCCGGCAATTACCGGATCAGCTACGAAGACGGCGAGGTGCACTTCATCGCGCAGGCCGCGATCAGCAGCACCGAGCACCGCCTGCAGCCGGGCGTGCGGATGTACTACGAGCCGGAGTCGGCGGAGCCGTATCACTTCCGGACCGATCCGCGCCGTGTGCAGCAGGTCCTGATCAACCTGCTGACCAACTCCTGCAAGCACACCCCGGAAGGGGAGATCAAGCTGTCCAGCTCGCTGACGGCCCGTCCCGGCTACGTGACGTACGCCGTCACGGACACGGGATCCGGCGTCCCCGCCTCGGAGGCCGAAAAGATTTTCGACCGCTTTACCAAACTGAACGACTTCGTGCAGGGCACGGGGTTGGGCCTGAGCATCTGCCGCGACATCGCGGAGCGGATGCAGGCACGTGTGTACCTGGATACCTCCTATACGGGCGCGAAAGGGGCCCGCTTCGTCTTCGAAGTCCCCGTGGCGCCGGTGGAGGAGCTTCCCGGCCAGATGAGAAACAATACAGAAACAAAAGAATAGTGATTGAGATATGACACCTTTTTACGCGCAAGACCACGATTATTCGAAGTACAATGTACTCGCTGTGGATGACATTCCCTTGAACCTTCTTTTGGTCCAGAAAATGCTGTCCAAGTTCAATTTTCAGTTCCGCACAGCTGCCAACGGGCAGCAGGCACTGGACGCCGTGGCCGCTCAGAAGCCGGATCTGATCCTGTTGGACTTGATGATGCCTGGCATCGACGGGTTTGAAGTGATCCGTCGGCTGCGTGAGAATCCGTCGACTTCGGACGTGCAGATCGTCATCCTGTCGGCGCTCAACTCCAATGAAGATGTCGTGAAGGGATTCAACGTCGGAGCCAACGACTTCATCATGAAGCCGATCATCATGGAGAAACTTCTTTCCTGTGTGGTGACGCAGCTTCAGCTTGTCGAAGCCAAGGGAGCCAAGTAATCAGTCGAAGAACTTCCCGTCGCCGTCGGCGTCGAGCGTCTGCGCCAGCTTCTCGATATTGAGGCTGCGCGCGGAAGCGTCCACGATTTCCTTATAGATACCCCCAGCGCGGTAGACCTCGTCCGGGTCGCCGCTTTGCTCGACGCGTCCCTGCCGGAGCGCGTAGATGACATCGCTGTCGATGATCTGGGAGATGGAGTGCGAGATCATGATGACCGTGCGGTTCTTCTTGATCTCGTCGATGCTGGCCTTGATCTGCTCGGTCGCGATGGCGTCCAGCGAGGCGGTCGGCTCGTCCAGGAAGATGATGGGCGGGTTCTTGAGGAACATCCGCGCGATGGCGATGCGCTGCTGTTGGCCGCCGGACAGGTCCGCGGCCTTGTTCTGGAAGCCCTTGGGAAGAGCGATGATCTGGTCGTAGATATATGCCTTGCGGGCGGCCTCCTCCACCTCTTCGAAGGTGGCGTCGGGCCGGCCGTAGCGGATGTTTTCTTCGACGGTGCCGTCGAAGATGTGGTTCTTCTGCAGGACCAGGCCGATGTTCTCGCGCAGGTAGTGCGTGTCCCATTCGCGCAGGTCCACGCCGTCGAGCCTGATGCTGCCGCTGTCCGGCTCGTAGAACTTGTCCAGCAGGTTGACGATGGTGGACTTGCCGGCGCCGCTCAGGCCCACCAGGGCCGTGATGCGGCCGCTGCGGACGGTCATGTTGATGTCGTGCAGGGCCTTGTTGCCGTTGGGGTAGGTGAAGTCCACGTGGGAGAGCTCGAAATTGCCTTCGACCCGCTCGGGGCGGTAGCCGCCGCTGGGCTCGACCTCCTCTTCGGAGCCGAGGATGTCGAAGAAGCCCTCGGCGTAGACGAGCGCGTCGTTCATGTCGTCGAAGATGCGCTGCAGCTGGGTGATCGGGGCTGTGACGTTGGAGAACAGCATCACGTGGTACATGATCTTGCCGATCGTCATCCCGGGATAGTCGACCAGCACGAGGTAGGCCGTCAGGATGATGATGAGCACGGTGCCCACCTGGCGGACCGAACTCTTGACCGCGTCATAATAGAAGGAAGTGCGGCGGACGTTCATCTGGTTGTCCGTGAACTTGGTCTGCAGGTCCCACTGCTTGGCGCTCTCGATCTGCTCGCGGTTGAAGGACTTGATGACGTTGATGCTCTCGATGATGCTCATCACGCCGTGGCTCTTCATCTCGCGGTAGTCGCGCATGTTGCGGCGCCAGCCCTTGAGCTTGCGCGCCTGGCGCACCGTGATCCAGAAGTAGACGGGCACGATCAGCAGGGCGGTGAGGCCCACGTAGACGTTGGCGGCGAACATCAGGACGAGCGCGAGCACGGAACTCGTGAAGAGCGGCAGCAGGTCGATGAAGAAGTTCTGCACCGTGCGCGAGAGGCTGCTCACGCCCTGGTCGATACGCGTCTGGAGCTGTCCGGTGGCGTTGTCGGACCGGGAGAAGAAAGCCATCCGGAAGGTCAGGATCTTGTCGATCACGGCCTGCGAGAGGTCCTTGGACACGAAGATGCGCATCCGCTCGCCGAAGTAGTTCTGGAAATAGTGGATCACCGCGGAGAGGATCTCCTTGCCCAGCAGGACGATGCTGATGACGGTGAGGATGCGTGCCGCCTGCGCCCAGGAGAAATCCGTGCCGATCAGGGCGTTGATCGCGTCGACCGTGCGGTCGAGCACGATGGCGTTGACCTGCGCCATCAGGGACCCTGCGAGCGTGAGCACGAGGGTGAGGATGACAAGCCAGCGATAAGGCCGAACGAACGGCCGGATATTCCTGAAAAGCTTGATCAGGTTCATCAAATATTCACGTCTTCCAGCTCCTCTTCGGAGCGGAGGTTGGCGCGGATGAAGTTCTGGCGCTCGAGGGTGTTGTCGCCCATGTAGAACGACATGATGTCCGCGATGGACTCCTCTTCGGCCAGTTTGACGAGGTCGAGCCGCATTTCGGGGCCGATGAAGTGGACGAACTCGTCGGAGGAGATCTCACCCAGACCTTTGAAGCGGGTGATCTCCACGCCCGTCTTGAGGGCGGCGATGGCCTTCTCCTTCTCCTCGGGGGAGTAGCAGTAGCGGTTCTCCTTCTTGTTGCGCACGCGGAAGAGGGGCGTCTGCAGGATGTGGACGTGGCCGCGGCGGATCAGGTCGGGGTAGTACTTCATGAAGAAGGTCAGCACGAGCATGCGGATGTGCATGCCGTCATCATCGGCATCGGTGGCGACGATGATGTTGTTGTAGCGGAGATTCTCCAGGTCGTCCTCGATGCCGAGGGCGGAGACGAGCAGGTTGAGCTCTTCGTTCTCCGCGAATTTCTTGCGGCCTTCCTTGTAGCAGTTGAGCGGCTTGCCGCGCAGCGAGAAGACAGCCTGGTAATTGGCGTTGCGGGCCTTGGTGATGGTACCGCTTGCGGAGTCGCCCTCCGTGATGAAGATCGAGGAGTTGTCGATGTTCTCCTGGGTCTTCTCCGTGACCTTGTCGTTGAAGTGGTAGCGGCAGTCGCGCAGCTTGGGGTTGTAGACGTTGGTGCGCTTGTTGCGCTCGCGCGTCTTCTTCTGGATGCCGCTGATCTCCTCGCGCTCCTGCTGGGAAGACTTGATCTTCTCCTCGATCGTGGGAACGATCTCTTTGTGGATGCGGAGGTAGTTGTCGAGATTCTTGGAGACGAAGTCGTTGACGTAGGAGCGGATGGTGGGGCCGATGTCGGTCTTGAGCGCGCCGGATTCGTCGTGGAACTGCTTCTCCCACATATAGTTGGAACCGAGCTTGGTCTTGGTCTGGCCTTCGAAGTTCGGCTCCTGGATCTGGATGCTGATGGCGCCCACGATGCCCTGGCGGCAGTCGGAGGGGTCGTAATTCTTCTTGAAGAAGTCCTTGAGGGTCTTGGCGATGGCCTCGCGGTAGGCGGCGAGGTGCGTGCCGCCGTCGCGGGTGTTCTGGCCGTTGACGAACGAGGCGATGTTTTCGCCGTAGGCGTTGCAGTGGCTCAGGACGATCTCGATGTCCTCGCCCTCGAGGTGGATGGGCGGATAGAGCGGCTCGTCGCTGAGATTCTCGTTGACGAGGTCCAGCAGGCCGTTCTCGGACTTGTAGGGCGTGCCGTTGAAGTTGATGGTCAGCCCCTTCTTGAGGTAGGAGTAGTTCTTGACCATCGTCTCCACGAAGTCCATGTTGTAGGCGTAGTCGCCGAACATCATCTTGTCCGGGGTGAAGGTGACGAGCGTGCCGTTCTTCTCGTGCGTCTCGGCCTTGCCGCTCTCCTTGAGCTCGCCGCGCTCGAAGCGCGCCCAGGAGCTCTGGCCGTCGCGGTAGGAGCAGACGTAGAAGTTCTCGGACAGGGCGTTGACCGCCTTGGTGCCCACGCCGTTGAGTCCGACCGACTTCTTGAAGACCTTGTCGTCGAACTTGCCGCCGGTGTTGAGGATGCTCACGGCCTTGACCACGGAATCCAGGGGGATACCGCGTCCGAAGTCGCGGACGGTCACGTCGTTCATCTGGATGTTGATGCGGACCTCCTTGCCGAAGCCCATCGCGAATTCGTCGATGGAGTTGTCTACGATTTCTTTAAGGAGGACATAGATGCCGTCGCCCGGATTGTTGCCGTTGCCGAGCCGGCCGATGTACATGCCCGGACGAAGGCGTACGTGCTGTACGCCTTCGAGGGTGCGTATGTTGTCGTCTGTGTAGTTGCTGTTATTTGGCATTCTTGGTGACGGAACCCTTAAGGTGCAGGATGATGGGCTTCTTCTGAGCGGAGGTGTAGACGGTGAGGGTCTTGTCGAAAATGCCGACGCCCTCGTCGTTGGAGTAGGTCGCGGTGATCTTGCCGGACTTGCCCGGGGCGATCGTCTCGCGCGGCCACACCACATCCGTGCATCCGCAGGACGGGACCACGGCCAGAATGCTCAGATCATCTTCGCTATCATTGGTCACGGTAAAGGTGCAGGTCTGCTTTCCGGCCTTGGTGCTGATCTCACCAAAGTCGTGCACGGTTTTGTCAAACTGGATCGGTCCTGCCAACAAGGCAGCGAGCACGATTGTCAAAAGTGTCTTCATAACTGCAAATTTACGAAAAAATGATTACTTTTGCCCCGGTATTTGCAAAATACGGACCGAACACACACTAAATTTTATTCATAATGGCTTATAAGATTAATCCTGACACCTGCGTGGCTTGTGGTACTTGCCAAGGTGAATGCCCCTCCGGCGCTATCAAGGAGGGTGATGTCTACTCGATCGACCCGGATATCTGCATCGACTGCGGTACCTGCGCCGATGCATGCCCGATGGGCGCCATCGCTCCCGCAGAGTAGTCGTATCGCATAGCGAAAAGACGAGGGCCTGTCTCCGGACAGGCCTTTTTTTTATTTCAGCACGCGTCCGGCGCAGATTACATGCCGGATGGCGGAACTGTCGGCGGCGTAGACCCAGTTGGACAGGAGGTTGTGGGCGGGCTGCATCTGCGGGACCGAGAGGTCGACGAGCAGCGCGTCGGCCTGCTTGCCGACCGCGATCTCGCCCGCGTCGATGCCGAAGAATTCGGCGGCGTTGCGGGTGGCCCAGCGGAGGGCCAGCTCGGCCGGGAGGAGCGTTGCGTCGCCGTTGACCTTGGCCAGCAGGGCCGCGACTTTCATCTCCTCGTGCATGTCGAGGTTGTTGTTGGAGGCGGCGCTGTCCGTACCGATCGTGATGCGGCAGCCGGAGGCGATGGCGAGCTCGTACGGGAAGCGGCCGCTGCCCAGCTTGAGGTTGGAGCAGGGGCAGTGGGCGACCGTGACGCCGTGGTCGGCCAGGATTTTCCATTCTTCGGCGTCGACGTGCACGCAGTGTGCGGCCAGCACGTCCGGGCCGAGGAATCCGAGCTTCTCCAGGTAGCGGACCGGCGTGGTGCCGTGTTCGCGGAGGCACTCCTCGACCTCGCGCCGCGTCTCGCTCAGGTGGATGTGCAGGAGCATGTCGTGGTGGCGCGCGAAGCTGGCGCAGCGCTTGAGGCGGTCGGCGCCGACCGTATAGATGGAATGGGGAGCCATGACGAGCTGGATGCGCCCGCCGGAAGGATCCTTCCAGTTCCGGATGTAGTCCTTGAGCGCTTCCGCCTGGGCCTTGGGGTGGCCTTCCAGGACCGTGAGGCCGAAGGCGGTGCGGATGCCTGCGGCATCGGCCGCCGCGACGGCCTCTTCGGGATCGAAATACATGTCGCTGAAGAAGGTCGTACCGGTGGCAACCATCTCGCGGATGGCGAGTTCGTCGCCGCGGCGGATGTCGTCCGGGGTCATCTGCGCCTCGGCGGGCCAGATATATTCCTCGATCCAGGTCTTCAGGGGGACGTCGTCCGCCGTGCCGCGCAGCAGGGTCATGGCGGCGTGGGTGTGGGCGTTGTAGAAGGAGGGGAAGATGACCGTGCCGTCGGCCTCGACCACGCGGTCGGCCACGGTGTCCTCCGGCGCGTCGAGATCCTCGAAGTGGTCGCGGCGGATCAGGATGTTGGTCTTGCGCCCTTCGTGCAGGACGTGGTGGAGGAGGACGGTCTCCGGCTGGCGGAATTCGCCTTCGAGGCGCTTGTAGCCATCCAGGATGCCGGAAGCGTGTCCGAGGAAAACCCGGCCGCGGGAGGTCAGGGCAATCCGTCCGCGGCCGCGCTCGAAGAGCTGGCCGCCGGCAAACTTCTCTAGCTCGGCGATGTGTTGGCTGACCGCCGGCTGGGTGATGCCGAGCGCCTTGGCGGCGGCGGTGAAGCTGCCCAGTTCGGCGACACGCTGGAATACGCGTAATCTGAAGTCTTCTAGCATAAAAAAAGCTACCTTTTGGACAAAGGTAGCATTTTTTTTCGTGTCAGGAAACCTGCTAGCGGTACATGAAGCGCTTGATGCTTCCCTTCGGGGTCTTGGCGAACGGGTCGAAGAGGATCTCGTAGCCGCCCACGGCGGAGTAGGCAGGGATCTTCTTGTTGAGGTCGCTCAGGTTGGTGTCCATGATCTGCTCGAGGGTGGTGGCGTCGATGTTCTGCTCGGCGAGCAGGTTCTGGTTGGGCACGATGAGCGCGGTCAGGCGGCCCTCCCGGCTGACGATCAGCGACTCCTGGACGTAGGGGAGCTGGTTGAGCACCACTTCGATCTCCTCCGGGAAGATGTTCTGCCCGTTGGTGCCGAGGATCATGCTCTTGCTGCGGCCCACCAGGAACACGCGGCCCATCTCGTCGATGGTGCCGAGGTCGCCGGTGCGGAACCAGCCGTCCTCGCTGAGCACGGCGCGGGTGGCCTCCGGGTTCTTGTAGTAGCCGGTGAAGACCACATGGCCGCGGACCATCACCTCGCCGGCGACGTGGTGGGGATCCGGGGAGTCGATCTTGAGCTCGATGCCCTCCGGGACGGGCTCGCCGCATTCTTTCATCACATAGGTCTCCTTGTGGCCGAGCGTGATGGTCGGCGTGCACTCGGTCATGCCGTAGCCGGTCACGAACGGGACCTTCAGCTGCTCCAGGAAGAGGCGCTCCAGCTGCTCCGGCATGGCCGCGCCGCCCGTGATCATCAGGCCGAGGTTGCCGCCGAAGGCGTTCATGAAGATGGTGCGCAGGGCTTCGCAGAAGTCCGGGTTGTGCACGTGGTCGGCCAGTTTGGCGGCGCCGCTCTTGCTGCGGATGAACTCGCCGATGGTGTCGTCGAGCATCTTGTTGATGATCAGCGGGACGGCGAAGAACACGAACGGCCTGTACTGGCGCAGGGCCGGCTTGAGGTTGGCGGGCACCGGCGGCACGTAGAGGATGCACAGCGTCATGCCGTAGCACAGCGGGGCCATCAGGTCATAGACCAGGCCGAAGATGTGGGCGTAGGGGAGGACGCTGACGTAGTTGTCCTCGCGCTTGTAGGGGAAATGGTTCGGGATGAGCTGGATGTTGGAGCTGAAGTTGCGGACGGTGATCATCACGCCCTTCGGGTTGCCGGTGGAGCCGGACGTGTACATCAGGGCGCAGAGCTCGTCCAGGTCGCGCTCGGCGAAGCGGACGTCCGCGCGGGTGAAGCCGCCCGGGTAGGCGGCGGCGAAGGCAGCGTCGCGGGCGGCGTAGAGCTCCGCGAAATTGCCGCGTGCCGCGAGCAGCTCGCCGCTCTTGGTGTCGATGGCGGCGAGCAGGGCCGGCATGGCCTCGAAGTCCATCTTGTCGAAAATGGCCTTCTCGGTGTAGAGGATGCGGCTGTCGGAATGGTTCACGAGCTGCATCGTGTCGGCGGGCGTGAAACCGTTGAAAAGCTGCACGGCCACGAAGCCGCCGGTCTGGGCGGCGAAGAAGGTCTTGCCCCAGCCGGCGCTGGAACGGGCGTTGATGGCGATCTTGTCCCCGGCCTGCAGGCCGGCCGCCTTCCAGAACCGGACGGTCTTGTCCAGCTCGGCGGCGAGCTCACCATAGGTGATGCTCGAGGACTTGTATTCTTCAATGGCGGGTTTGTCCCAGCATTCGAGGATGGCGCGCTGGAACGTCTTCAGGAAACTGTCGTTGGCGGTGAGGTTGTACATTTTTGTCTGTTCGGATATAAAGGGTGTGTTTATGATGCTTGACAGGGGCGGAAGGCGAGGCAGGCGTCGTGGCCGCCGAAGCCGAGGGAGTCCGAGATGCCGAGCGTGAGCGCGGAGCGGACGGCGCTGTTGGGCGTGTAGTCCAGGTCGCATTCGGGATCGGGCGCGTCCAGGTGGATGGTCGGCGGCACGACGCCTTCGCGCAGCGCCAGCACCGTGGTGATGGCTTCCGCCGCGCCGGCTGCGCCGAACATGTGACCGGTCATCGACTTGATGGAGGAGATGTGCGCGCGGTAGGCGTCCTGCCCGAGGGCGAGCTTGTAGGCCTGCGTCTCCGCGAGGTCGTTGAGGTGTGTGCCGGTGCCGTGAGCGTTGATGTAGAGCGTGTCTTTGGCGGGATCGTAGCCGGCCTCCTGCAGCGCCAGGGTGATGCAGCGCGCCTGCGTGGTGCCGTCGGGGCGCGGGGCCGTGGCGTGGTAGGCGTCGCAGGTGTTGCCGTAGCCGACCATCTCGCCGTAGATCCGGGCGCCGCGCTGCCGGGCGTGCTCCAGCTCTTCGAGCACGAGCACGGCGGCGCCGTCGCCCATCACGAAGCCCCCGCGGTTGGCGTTGAAGGGCAGGGAGGCGTACTGCGGGTCTTCGGAGCGCGAGAGCGCCTTGGCGTTGGCGAAGCCGGCGATGCCCAGCGGCGTGACCATGTGCTCGCAGCCGCCCGCGATGACGGCGTCGGCATAGCCGTGCCGGATGGCGCGGAAGGCCTCTCCGAGGCAATGCGAGGAGGTCGCGCACGCGGTCACGATGTCCAGGCACGGGCCTTTGGCGCCCGTGCGGATGGCGATGTGCCCCGCGGCGATGTTGCTGATCATCGTGGGGATGAGCAGCGGCGACACCCAGTGGCCGCTCGGGTCCTCGGCCATCTTCATCGCTTCGCGGTACTGCGTCTCGAAGCCGCCGATGCCGCTGCCGACGTAGACGCCGAGGCGGAAGGGGTCGATGTTGGCGCTTTCGCCTTCGGCCGCCAGGCCCGCATCGGCCACGGCCTGCGCGGCGGCCGCCACGCCGTAGAGCGTGAAACGGTCCTGCTTGCGCGCGAATCCCTTGTCCATGCCGAAGGCGAGCGGATCGAAGTCCTTGACCAGGCCGGCGATCCTGACGGGCAGTTCGTCGGTCGGGAATTCGCGGATGAAATCGATGCCGCAGACGCCTGCAAGCAGGTTCTGCCAGAAGGTCTGCACGTCGTTCCCGATGGGGGAAATGACGCCCATGCCGGTGATGACGACCCGCTTCATGGCTAGGCGAGCAGGGAAGGGGCGGCGGCCAGCAGGCGCTCGGCCCCGCCGATGATATCGTCCACGATCTGCGCGGCGGTCTCCTTGCCCTTGATCATGCCGGCCACCTCGCCCGCGAGGAAGCTTCCTCCGGACAGGTCGCCGTCGAAGACGGCCCTGCGCATCGAGCCCGTGCCGAAGGCGCGCACCTCGTCGTCGGAGACGTTGGGGTCGGCCTCGAGCCGGGCGAATTTCTTGGTAAACGGGGTCTTGAGCCCGCGCACGGCGTCGCCCAGGCTCTTGCCGGTGACCATTGTGCTGACGTCGGAGGCGGCGATCAGGCGCTCCTTGTAGACTTCGTGCACGTGGCACTCGTCCGCGACGAGGAAGCGGGTGCCGACCTGCACGCCGCAGGCGCCCATCATCAGCATCGCGGCGGCGCCGCGGCCGTCGAAGATGCCGCCGGCGGCGAGCACCGGGATGTCCACGGCGTCGATGACCTGCGGTACGAGGGCCATCGTGTGGGTGTCGCCGACGTGACCGCCGGATTCGGCGCCCTCGGCGATGACCGCCGTCGCGCCGAGCTCCTGCATCTTGATGGCGTAGGCCACGGAAGCGACGACCGGGATGACGCGGATGCCGGCGGCCTTCCACTTCTCCATATAGGGAGCGGGGGAGCCGGCGCCGGTCGTGAGGATCTTGACGCCTTCTTCGACCACCAGGTCGGCGATCTCGGCGGCGTTGGGCGCCGCGAGCATGATGTTGACGCCGAACGGTTTGTCGGTCAGTTCGCGGGCCTTGCGGATCTCCGCGCGGACCGCTTCGGTGCCGAAGTTGATGGAGGAGATGAGGCCGAGGCCGCCGGCGTTGGACACGGCGGCCGCGAGCCGGGCATCGGCGATCCAGGCCATTCCGCCCTGGAAGATCGGCTTCTCGATGCCGAGCAGATCACAGATTACGCTTTTGATCATATCTTTTTGTTCTTTGTTACCATTCAAGTACGGCTGCGGCCGACAGGAGGCCGGCGCCGAAAGCGCTGAACACGAGCACGTCGCCCGGCTTGAACATTCCCTTGCGGTTGCATTCGTCCAGCAGGATGGGGCAGGAAGCCGAAGATGAGTTGCCGTGGTCGGCGATGTTGGTCGGGAAGCGCTCCGCCTCGACGCCCAGCCCCTCGCGGATGGCGTCGACGATGCGCAGGTTGGCCTGGTGGATCATGAACCAGTTGACCTGGTCCAGGGTCAGGCCGCAGCGCTCCACCAGCTCGCTGATGTCGCGGACCGAGGTCGTGACGGCGAAGCGGAAGACCTCGCGGCCCTGCATCAGCAGCGGGGTGCTCTCTTCCTGCTTCGTGACGAAAGGCGTGGGCATCAGCGTGCGGTATTGGCTGATCTTGTCCGGCGCTGGCTCTGCATTGAGCTTGACGGCCTTCAGCTTGTCGCCGCGCGTGAAGACGGCGGCGCCTGCGCCGTCGCCGAACAGCACGCAGGTGCTGCGGTCCTCCCAGGAAGTCATCCGGGACGGTTCTTCGGCGCAGACGATCAGGACGCGCTCCACTTTCCCGGCCTGGAAATAGGTCTCCGCGATGTCCATCGCGTAGATGAAGCCCGGGCAGGCGCAGTTGATGTCGATCATCGGGCAGCAGATGCCCATCTTGGCGGCCACGATGCAGCTCAGGCCCGGGGTGACGTGTTCGGAGACGACGTTCGAGCAGATGAAGAAATCGATGTCCTTGGCGCTCAGACCGGCCATGTCGAGGGCTTTCTGCGCCGCCTCGACGGCCAGGTCTTCGATCTGCTCGTCGGAGATGACGTGGCGTGAGCGGATGCCGGTGCGCGGGCAGATCCACGCGTCGCCGGTGTCCAGGAACTGGGATATTTCGTCGTTGGTGACCTGTCTGGCGGGCAGTGCGCTTCCGGTGCCTATGATTTTCATTTCAGGTAAGTCTTGGGGTTAAACGCGGTAGAGGAGTCCGTTCTTGAGGTCCTCCAGGGCTATTTCCTTCATCTTGACGTGCATCTTCTTGCCCGTCGCGTTGAAGGGGATCTGGGAGACGAAGCGGTAGTAGCGCGGCCGCTTGAAATTGGCCACTTCCGGGCTCTCCTTGCAGTATTCGTCCATCTCCTCGCAGGTGAGCGAGTCCTCGGCGCGCACGATGTAGGCGGTGACGATCTGGCCGCGGATCTTGTCCGGGACGGAGGTCACCATGCAGTCCTTGACCTTGGGATGCTTGTTCAGGACCGTCTCGATCTCCGTCGGATAGATGTTCTCGCCCGACGAGATGATCATGTCGTCCATCCGGCCGATGATGGTGATGAACTGGTTCTTGTCCCAGGTGGCCAGGTCGTGGGTGTAGAGGAAACCGTCGTGGTATTTCTCCTCGGTCTGGTCGGGATTGTTGGAGTAGAGGTAGGGCGACTTGGCCGGCGAGCAGATGATCACCTCGCCGACTTCGCTGCCGTCCATCGCGGCCAGCTCGTCCGGCCGGGCGCGGCGGTCTTCGAAGATCTTGACCACGCGCACGTCGTCGTCCACGCAGGAGGCGCCGGCCGTGCCGGCGTTGACCGGCAGGTCGAACGGGCGCAGGAACGTGTTCCAGAAGGTCTCCGTGGTGCCGTATCCATTATAGATATTGGGCGTGAGCACGCGCTGGTAGCGGATGCACGCCTCGCGCTCGAGCGGGCTGCCCATCGTCACGATGCCGTGCAGGCTGGTCAGGTCCCAGCCCTTGCGCTCCTGCTCGTCCGCGAGGGCCTCGAGCACCGTGGGCACGCCCACGATGAAGGTGATGCCGTAGCGGGACACGTAGCGGAGCGTCGTGGCGGCGTCGAACCTGCGCATCACGACGATGGTCGCGCCGGCGTAGAAAGCAGGGCAGGGGCCCGCGCAGTGCAGGCCGCCGCGGTGGAACCAGGGCGTGGTGTTGACCGTCACGTCCCGGTAGCTCATCGGGAAATGGATCATCACGTCGTGGGCGGAAAGGACTTCGTTGATGGAGGTCATCGGCACGGCCTTGGGGCGGCCGGTGGTGCCGGAGGTATAGAGGCGGGATGTCTCGTCGAAGGTACTGTAGGGGACTTCGGGCTCAATCGGAGCGGTCTCCTGCGCGGAGGTGTATTCCTCATAGGAGACGGAGTCTTCCGTGGTCGCGCCGTCCACGATCACCAGGCGGGCCGGGCGGTGGGCGGCCATCCCGAGCGCCTGCAGGACGCTTTCGCGGTACTCGGCGGCGTACATCAGCACGGTCGGCTTGGAATCATCCAGGCAGAAGGCCAGCTCGCCAGCGGAAATGCGGAAGTTGACGGGGCAGCAGATGGCGCCGTTCTTCTGCGCGGCTATATAGGAAAAAGCAAATTCAGGGCAGTTGCCCAGCATCAGCATCACGACGTCGCCGTGGCCGGTGCCGTCGGCGCGGAGTGCGCGGGAGAGCTGGTTGCAGGCCCGGTCCAGCTCGCTGTAAGTCCAGCTCCTGTCTGTATCCGGGTCAATCATCGCGGGCTTGTCGGCAAAACGGCGCACGTTGCGCATGTAGCCTTCCAGCCAGGTGTAGTAACGTTCGAAAACGTCTTTGAATGCAGTCATAATCCAGTTTCGATCAGTTAGAACTGACTGCAAAAGTACGCGTCACGCGCAAGGTGGACAAAGAGTTGGGAGTGGCGGCCCGAAAAAGTGACGAAACGCCGATTTGGCGGACAAATCGGCGTTTCGCGGGGATAAATTTTCGCTTTATTGCATTTCCGTCCCAATCTCGTCGGGACGGAAATGTGGCGAAATCTGATTATTCGGGGCGCATGACGACCTCGATGAGGTTGCCCTTGAGGATTTCCTGGGCGATGGCCTGGATCTTCTCGGGCGTGAGGGCTTTGACCGCATCCTCATAGTCCTTGTCGTAGTCGAAGCCCTGGCGGTCGCTCGTGAGGATGACGTTGGCCCAGTAGTTGTTCTTCTGGCGGCTCTCCGGGATGCGCTTCAGCATGTTCTTGACGGTCTTGTCGAACTGGTCGGCGCTGATGCCGTTGTCGGCGATGTCCTTCAGGCCGCTCTTGGCGAGGTCGCGGAGCTTGTCGGCGGATTCGACGTTGGTGTCGAAGTCCACCACCAGGGAGAGGCGCTCGTCAGGACGGAAGGTGGCGTCGCAGCTGACACCGGCGCCATAGGTGCCGCCTTCGTCTTCACGCAGCGTGTCCGTGTAGAGGTTGAACAGGATGTAGCGGAGTGCGCCTATCGCAGCCTCATCCGCGACGGAATAGGCCTTGGCGAGGTTGTAGTGCTGCACGACCTTGACAATCTTGTTCGCGGGCATCGCGACCTGGAAGTCGTAGAGCTTGTCGGCGAAGGAGACACCGTCGCCGCGGTAGGCTGCCACGCTGGCCTTCTTGCCCTTGGGGATGGAACCGAAGTACTTGCAGATCATCGGCATGACGGCATCCGGGTCGAAGTCGCCCACGACCACCAGACGGGCGCCGGCGGCGTCTTTGAAGAGGCTCTTGTAGACACGCTCCAGCGTAGGCAGGTTGGCCTTGGCGGCCGTCTCAAGATCCAGGGCGAAGCGACGGGGGCTGTCGTAGAGCTGATCGTTCACGGCAATCTGGAATTTGTAGTCGGGGGTGTTCACCATGTTCGGCAGGATGGCGTCGACCTGCGCGCGGCCCTGCTGGTACTCGGCTTCGTCGAAACGCGGCTCCATATAATAGAGGTACGCGAGCTGCATGGCATCCTCAAGGTCCTTGACCGTGGTCGAACCGGCGATACCGTGGGTGTATTCGTTGAAGTAGGTGTTCAGCGAGAGCTGCTTGCCGGATTCCATCTTGCGCAGCAGCGTGGCGGGGAATTCGGAGACGCCGGCGAACATCTTGTAGAGCATCCAGCTGTCGGGGTCGACGGAATAGAGATCCTCGTCGGCGATCAGGCTGCGTCCACCGTCCTTGCTGAAATCGAAGATGATGCGGTCTTTCTCGTGGTCCGTAGGAAGGAGCCAGACGCGCACGCCGTTCTTCAGCGTGAAGAATTTGGAGCCGAACATGCCTTCCGTGACCTTGCTGGCCTTGCTGCCCTTGAGCTTGGAAGCGTCGAGGAACGCGGTGGGGATCTCCTCACCGGCGGTCTGCTCGAGCTGGGCGTTCTCCACGGCGTCGATCACGGCCTGGATCTGCTCCTCGGTCGGGTGGACGGCGCCTTCCTTCTCGACGCCCTGATAGATGACCACCATGTTCTCGCGGGTGATCAGCTGCTGGGCGACCTGGTTGACCGTTTCGGTCGTGAGCATCGGCATGATCTGCTGGACGAGTTCATACTCCGCCTGCGGATCCATGAAGGCCTTGTTGTTGAAGAAGTTCTCGATCATCGGGTCGATGAACTCGCTGTTGTTGCGGGTGTCCGCTTTCTTGGCGGCCGTCTCATACTGGGAGAGGATCTCGGTCTTGGCGCGCTCCACTTCACCGTCGGTCAGGCCGAAGCGGCGGAGTTTCTCGGCTTCGAGCAGGGAAGCGGCCAGGCTCGGGAGGGGTGCTTCGTCCTTGCAGACGGCCTGGAGAAGCACTGCTTCCGCGGTCTCGCAGAGTTTGTTGAAGTTGAGTCCGCTCTGGATAAACGGAGCTTCCGGCGAGGCGGCGAGGTCGTTCAGGCGCTCGTTCATCGCGATGCTGACGATACCTTTGAGGATGTCGGTGATCAGGCTGACAGGCGTATTGTTGAGCTGTTCGGGCGTCGCTTCGCTGCGCCAGAACGTGAGGAAGAAGCTGGCCTGGTTCTCCGGGTCGGTGAGCACGCCGATGAGCGGCTTCTCGTTGTTCGGGATGGGAATGACTTCTTTGTTCAGCGGCGCCTCCGGGGCGGGAATGTCCGCGAAGGTGTTCTTGATGCAGTTCTCCACATAGTCCACGTCGATGTCGCCGACCACGATCAGTGCCTGGTTGTCCGGACGGTACCATTTGTGGTAGAAGTTGGTCAGGCTCTGGGGCTGGAAGGTCTTGAGCTGCTCTTCCGTGCCGATGAGGGTGACATCGGCATAATGGGTATTGTTGTAGAGGTATTTGCCGCGCGCGCGGTTCATACGCCAGCCGGCGGTGTTGCGCCAGCGCTTCTCCTCCAGGATGACGCCGCGCTCCTTGTCGATTTCTTCGGGGTCGCAGGTCACGAAGTGGGAGTAGTCGTGCATGATGAGGACGCAGGTGTCCACGACGGTGGGGCGCACGAGCGGAATGTCTTTGAGCAGGTAGATGGTCTCCTCGACACCCGTCCGGGCGTTGACGTTGCCGCCGAAGGAGGCGCCGATGCTCTCCAGCCAGTTCAGCAGGGCCTTGTCGGGGAAGTTCTTGGTGCCGTTGAAGCACATGTGCTCCAGGAAGTGGGCGAGGCCGTCCTGGTCGGGCTCCTCCTGGAGGGCGCCGACGTTGGTGGCGAGGTAGAATTCGGCACGCTGAGCGGGTTTCTCATTGTGACGGATGTAGTAGGTCAGTCCGTTGTCGAGGTGGCCCACGCGCACCTTCGGGTCAACGGGCAGAGGCTGCATCAACTGGCTCATGTCCTGGGCTGCTGCCTGCAAGGCGCAAAGACCGAGGACGGCCGTCATGAGAATCTGTTTCAGTTTCATTTTCTTTTGAGTTTGTTTAGAGGTTTTATGGTTTATTGTTTATCGTAATGATTTCTGTCTTCTTTCAGCCTCTCCTTTCGAGGCCTTTCTGCTCTTTATGTCATTCGGTCGCCGAAGTGACCCGTGTTCTTCAACGATATCGCTCGCTCGGCCCGAAAGGACGCTTCAACTCTTCCGCTCGAGCTCTGCTCGCTTCGATATTTCGTTATTTCGATATTTCGTTATTTCGATATTAACTCTTTCAAGTCTATCTTTCCTTCGTAGATGGCCTTACCGAAGACGACGGCGGGAATGCCGGCAGTCTCCAGTGCCCTGATGTCGTCGATGCACGACACACCGCCGCTGGCGATGAGGTGCAGGGTGGGGTATTCTGCCATGATGCTACGGTAGAGCTCGATGGCGGGTCCCTGCAGGGTGCCGTCCTTCGATATCTCTGTGCAGAGCACATTTGTCACGCCTGCCTCTACGTAGCGGCGCAGGAACGGCAGCAGGTCTTCCTCGGAGTCTTCCTTCCACCCGTTGATGCTGATTTTCCCATGGCGCACGTCGGCACCCAGGATCATGCGCTCGGCACCGTAGCGCTTTACCCACGACAGGAACAGCTCGGGATGGGTGACAGCCACCGAACCGACAGTCACCATCGCTGCACCGTTCTGGAAGGCCAGCTCGATATCTTCCTCGCTCTTGATGCCACCGCCGAAATCTACCGTCAGTCTGGTAGCTGTGGTGATGTCATGCAGCACCTGTCCGTTGACAATGTGTTTCGCCTTGGCACCGTCTAAATCGACGACATGCAGCCTATGGAACCCCAAGGCTTCAAACTCTTGGGCCATGTCCAGCGGGTTGCCGTACACGGTCTTCTGCGCGTAGTCGCCCTTGGTCAGGCGTACACACT
>JAEEGJ010009130.1_pt1 | contig 26793 bp, 21 predicted proteins | sample 8958761 | NCBI WGS metagenome assembly JAEEGJ01 (sample SAMN16246546, study PRJNA631951) | gut metagenome | biome: gut microbiome; feature: rumen; material: RS-attached | host: Bos | place: Iran: Karaj | collected 2018-10 | reverse complement strand
GACTCTTTCTTTTGACTCTTGAATGTTCTATGGCAAATCTCAACGCCGATAATGTTTTCCCTCCTCCTGTAGGCAAATTCAATCTAAATATCCCTGAATCATGACTGTTTGCAAATTCATAACAGTAATCGGAAAATAATTTCCTAGCTTTCGATATTGGGGTATTTGAAGAAAAAGTTTTAATTTTTTGTTCTAAATTAATAGAGCAATCCAACCATAAATTGTTTAGATTATAGTCCTCAGATGACTCAATCCCCATAAATGTTGCTGTGTCAGTCCTATCTGAATCAATCACAGCAGAGCTAACAAGCCGCACGATAAATGAAATATACATCAACAGCATACGGTTTCTGTCTGTATTGTCACTTGTATATTTTTCCTCCACATGTCTTAGAATATCACCATAAATCTTTTTCACTTCACCAACAGCCTCACAGAATAGATGTCGGATTTCCTGCCCAGAAGTGCATGAAGAATGAAAAGCCTCCGCAGCCCTGTCATCTTGATCAGATTGCTTATTTATGCGGTGCAAAAACCCATTATTAATCCCATCAGTAATATTGAAAAGGCCATGATGTGATCCTATTGCAGTTGCTATTATCTCAGATGTAAGATCCTGATATCCTTTATTGCCATCATGATACTTGGTCAGCATATATCTGACTCCGGCAAAAGAGTGAATTACGGTTCCTCTTTTCGATAAATCTCCTTCTAGAATATAAGTTTGAAACTCATCAGAGAATTTTCCCATATCATGAAGTAATCCTGCCAAATAGGCAGTCTTACCCAGTCCAATTCCTGATAAAGCACGTTCGGAAGCTTTTGCAACAGCAACACAATGTTCTGTGCACGTCTGTCGTCTTCCGGACTCGTTATCAATATGAGCTATGAACTGATATTTCATGCGTCCCCTCAACCTGGTTTTGATTGCAGTTAAATTATCCCATGGATATGTGGCCATTCAAACACATAATTTCTTTTTTTAGCCTAAAAAGGAAAAAAAATGTTTCAGTGATATCATGGTTGCTTTACAGAAATAATTATTGAAAAATATTTCCTCAGAAATTATAATATCCGTATGATTAACTACGACGAGCACAAATACATCTCCTCATATGAGGCGGCCGAGGTCATGGAGAAGACTCCACGCTACGTCACTCATCTCTGTCAGAAAGGAAGGATAGACGGGGCCGTCAAGGACGGTAAGGACTGGAAGATTCCTAAAGAGTCTCTGGAGACAATCCAGCTGGAGAAGAGAGGCAGAAAACCCTCATTGCCGGATCCGGACACAGGCTCTGCGGACATACTTGCGGAAATTCGCAGAGGAGAATGTGAGACAGTCGAATTCAAGGAGGATGTTCCGGAAGTCAAGGAGAAATACCTGAAGACAGCCGTTGCGTTTGCAAACGGGAATGGAGGATCCCTTGTTTTTGGAGTAAAGGACAGGACATGGGAGATCATAGGCCTGCAATCAGATGAGATCTTCCATAAGATGGACTCAATCGCAAACAGCATTTATGACGCCACAGAACCCAGAATCATCCCATACATCGATGTATTCACCGTCGAGGACAAGCAGATAATTGTTGTCACAGTCAATGCGTGCTCACAGAAACCATGTCATCTCAGGCGGGAAGGCTTCATGAACGGCACATACATCCGCGTTGCAGGGACAACAAGGAAAGCAGATCCTTCAATCGTAAGAGAACTGGAACTTGAGGGCAGCAACAGAGGCTTTGACACACTGCGTGCACCGGGAACAATAACAGAAAGGGAAATCAACAGCCTCTGCAGCAGGATGTACAGACATGCACTGGAATGGTGCCTTACCGACCAGAAGAAGAAGGAGCAGCGTAAAGTCACCATCAATCAGCTGCTCTCCTGGAACATCATCCAGGAGTCTGACGGACAGTTCTTCCCGACAAATGCCTGGTATCTGCTTACTGGGAAGCTTACCGAGTATCCGTTCGCAAAGATCCAGTGTGCCGTGTTCAAGGGCACAGACCGATGCGTGTTCGTGACAAAGAAGGACATAGAGGGTCCCATAGACCAGCAGATTGAGGACGCGATGATTTTTGTCATGGAACACCTGAATGAAGGATCCAGGGTCGATGGTCCTTACCGGAAGGATTATTATGAGCTCCCCTTGGACAGCATCAGGGAGATGATCTCAAATGCGGTCTGCCACAGATCATATCTCAAGAACTCCTGTGTCCAGGTCGCAATCTATGATGACAGGATCGAGGTCTCTTCACCGGGTGGTCTGTGCGAGAACCTGACAATCGAGAAGATTGTCAAAGGACAGTCAAGGATCAGGAACCGTGCCATTGCGGCGGCTTTCCATTACATGCATCTCATAGAGAACTGGGGAACCGGAATGCCCAAGATTCTCCGGGAGTCAAGGCAGTACGGCCTCAAGGATCCGGAAATCATTGATTCGGGATCAGATTTCAGGATCAGTCTCTTCCGAAGGGAGTTTGATTTTGATCACTATGGTGTTGTCGACCCCAGGCAAAGAGGAAATAAAGTTTCAAATGATAACGGAAATGATAACGGAAATGAAACTTTAAATGACACTATAAATGAAACTATAAATGACACTTTAAACGCAACTGAGAGCAAGGTCTTGAAGATTGTCTCAACAGACAGGAACGCGTCAATCACCTCTATCATGGGTGCAACCGGGCTTTCCCGTTCCACGGTCATAAGGAATCTCCAGAGCCTCGTCGAATCAGGCAAGATTGTCAGAGACGGCTCCAGAAAGAACGGCCGCTGGAGAATTGTCTGACAAACTCTTCAGTACCTTTTCATTTTCTGCTCATAGTTATATGATGTTCGGGTATTATTTTATAAACATGGTGGAACTATGGACATCGAAGTAAAGAACTTTCACCCGCTGGAAGTCAAGCTCCTGAGGCATGTCGGTCTCGGAGAGGACATCACGGCAGAGAGAATCGTGAACGAGTTGGATTACAAGATCGGTCAGTGCAACCAGGCATTCAGCTGGCTGTGCGCAAAGGGCTGTCTGAAAGAGACAGGCCGCAAGACCATCGTCACATATGAGCTGACCGAACTGGGTCAGGCACAGGCCAATGAAGGCACCCCCGCGCAGAGGATCTTTGACCTGCTCAAGGGCGGAGAGCCGCTCTCCCTTCCTGAGATCGCTGAGAAGCTGGGCCTTGAGAAGAGCGACATCGGATCCGCATACGGCAGCCTCTCCAAGGCAGGCACATGCGCAATGAACGCCGAGAACAAGGCATTCGTGAAGAATGACCAGCTCCCGGCAGACGTGGCAGATACCGCCGAGCTTCTGAAGAAGGGCCTTAACGGACCTGTCGATGAAGCTACAATGACGGAGCGTGAGAAAGCCCTCATGGGCCGCATCTCAAAGAAGCGCGGCGCAGCCGGCAGCCCCTACAAGATGAACGAGCGCGAGGAAGTCACATACCAGATGACAGAAGCCGGACAGGAGGCCAAGGAGGCACTTCTGAAGGCCAACATCACAGGAGAGGAGATCGGAGTCCTCACCCCGCAGATCATCGCAAGCGGATCATGGAAGACGGCAAGCTTCAGGCCATATGGCCTTGACGCACCCGTCCAGAGGCTCATCCCCGGACGCCACAACCCGTATGCAAACTACATCCAGTGGGTCAAGGACAAGCTTACCTCCCTCGGATTCGAGGAGTTCGACGGACCGCTTGTGGAGAACGAGTTCTGGAACGGAGACGCCCTCTTCATGCCCCAGTTCCACAGCGCACGTGACATCCATGACGTCTACTATGTAAAGGAGCCCAGGCACTGCAAGGAGATCGAGGAGCCATGGCTCACAAACGTCGCCAACACCCATGAGAACGGCGGAAACACCGGCTCACGCGGCTGGCAGTACAAGTTCGACCATGAGTTCACAAGACGCCAGATCCTCAGAAGCCAGGGAACAGTCCTCTCAGCCCACCAGCTGACAAAGGCAAAGGTCCCCGGAAAGTACTTCGGAATCGTACGCTGCTTCCGCTTTGATGAGGTCGATGCCAAGCATGGCGCGGACTTCTACCAGACAGAAGGAATCGTCATTGGAAAGGAAGCCAACCTGAAGGACCTTCTGGGACTGCTGAAGATGTTCGCGGTCGAGGTCGCTGGCGCAACAGACTTCAAGTATGTGCCCGGTTACTTCCCGTTCACAGAGCCCTCGATCGAGATCCACATCAAGCACCCGGTTCTGGGATGGTTCGAGATGGGCGGATCCGGAATCTTCAGGCCAGAGGTCACAAAGAGCCTCGGAATTGACGAGCCGGTCCTTGCATGGGGACTCGGAATCGACAGAATGGCCATGATGCACCTTGGAATCAATGACATCCGTGACCTGTTCTCACCGAACATCGACAGTGTCAGGACAAGGAGGGGTAACTGATGCCTAAATTTGAGACAAAAGAGAAATTCCTTTTCAGCCTTCTGGGCAGAGAATACACGGATGACGAGCTTGAGCAGGTCTTCCCCCGCGCAAAGGCGGAGCTTGACGAGCATGACAAGGCAAACGGCGTCTTCAAGATCGAGCTCAACGACACCAACAGGCCGGACCTCTGGTCCGCGATGGGTCTTGCAAGACTTCTGAAGAACTATGAGGACCCTCAGGTCAGACAGTATGACTTCTTCTCCTCAAAGTGCTTCACCGCAGACAACAAGGGCCGTGAGCTCCATGTCGGAAACCGTGCCAAAGAAGTGCGTGAGTTCTCATGCGGCTTTGTGGCCAAGGGAAAGACAGTGGACGAGGACATCCTCCTGACACTGATCCAGAGCCAGGAGAAGCTCTGCTTCAACTTCGGGCGCAAGAGACGCACCATCGCAATGGGAATCTACCGCAACAACCTCATCCAGTACCCCATCCACTATGACGGGGCTGATCCGGACAAGACACACTTCGTGCCGCTTCACATGGAAGAGGACCTGACATTGCGCGAGATCCTTGAGAAGCATCCCAAGGGACAGGAGTACGGCTACATCATCAAGGACAAGCCGGTGTACCCCTACCTTTATGACAATGCGGGAAAGACCCTCTCCATGCCTCCTGTGATCAACAGCGCCTACGTCGGAGCCGTCGAGATCGGTGATGACAACCTCTTCGTGGAGATGTCAGGCCCGATCCTCAAGGACATCCTGCTCTGCGCATCCATCATGGCAGTGGACATGGCAGACCTGGGCTTCACCATCGAGCCTGTGAAGGTCATTTACCCATATGAGACTGAGTTCGGAAAGGAGATCACCGTCCCCTACTACTTCCAGGACTCACAGAGCTGCACCATAGGCGAGATCAAGCATGTTCTCGGAGAGGACATCAACGTGGAGGATGCAAAGGACGCGCTTCTCAGGATGGGCGTCTACAGCGTCTCCGACGGTGACACGATCCACATCACATGCCCAGAGTACCGCAATGACTTCCTGCATCCGGTGGATGTGGTCGAGGATGTCATGATCGGCTACGGTCTTGAGAACTTCGAGCCCACAATCCCGCGCGACTTCACAGTCGGACGCCTCACTCCCGCAGAGGAGCTGGGCCGCAAGGTCAAGGACATCATGGTCGGAATGGGCTTCCAGGAGATGATATACAACTACCTCGGATCCAGACGCGAGTACGTTGACAACATGCACATCAAGGGCGACAAGGTCATCATGATCTCCAACCCGATGAGCGAGAACTTCGAGGCCGTCAGACCCTCGATCATCCCGTCACTTCTTGAGAGCGAGAGCGTCTCAGGCCATGCCACATATCCGCACAGGATTTTCGAGGTCGGCAAGGTCGCCTACCTTGAGCCTAGCGACAACAGCGGAACAGTGACCCGCAACAGCCTGGGCTTCATGTCCGCGGACGGATCTGTGACATTCAACGATGCCAACAGCTTCATCAACACCCTGATGTACTTCCTCAGGGTGGAGTACACACTGGCAGTTCCCGAGGATGACCCGAGGTTCATTCCCGGACGCTGCGCAGACATCATTGTCGGAGGAAAGAAGATCGGAATCTTCGGCGAGGTCCATCCTGCCGTCCTGGAGAGCTGGGGCTGCGGAATGCCTGCAATCGTCGCAGAGATTGATCTTGACTGCTTGCTGTGATTGAAAAGGACAAATGCATCGATGCCCTGCGCATGATGCTCAACTCAAGGTTCTTCGAGGAGAAGACGGAAGAGCTCTTCAAAGCCGGACTCATACACGGGACCACTCATCTGGCCAACGGCCAGGAGGCGGCCCAGGCCGGCCTGTGCATGGCGCTTGAGGACGGAGACTGGATTGTCCCCACACACAGGTGCCACGGCTTCACCATCTGCAAGGGCTCATGGCCGGTGGCCATGTTCGCCGAGATGTTCGGCTCACGTCAGGGTCTTGCAAAAGGCCTTGGCGGCAGCATGCACATGCCGGACAAGGAGAACTGCAACCTCGGATCCTCCGCTGTTGTGGGCTCGGGAGTGCCTCTTGCAACGGGAATCGCCTTCTACCAGAAGTTCCAGAGCACAGGAAGCGCGTCATTTGCCACATCAACGGCACAGAACCCCAAGGACCTTGCCCCTGTTCCTGTGAAGAACATCAGCGTGGCCATCTTCGGAGACGGAGCCTCCAGCCGCGGAAGCGTCCATGAGTCCATGAACCTCGCATCCATCTGGAAGCTCCCGGTGCTCTTCTACTGCGAGAACAACCGCTACGGCATGTCAGCCCCGAGCGACAAGATGATCAGCGTGGACCAGGTCAGCTCAAGGGCAGCAGCCTACAGCATGCCGGGAGAAGTGGTTGACGGAAATGACTTCGAGGCCGTGTACAATCAGGTCCTGAAGGCCTGCGAGTACATCAGGAGCGGGAAAGGACCTTATCTTCTTGAGGTCATGACCTACCGCTTCAAGGGCCACTCAAAGAGCGACCGGCGCCTTTACCGCACCAGCGAGGAAGAGCAGCAGTGGCTTCAGAGAGACCCGATCCTTCTTTTCGAGCACAAGATGATTGAGAGCGGCTATGCCACTGAAAAGGAGATTGCCGCCATTGAGGAAGAATGCCGCAAGGGCATTGACCTTCAGGCCCAGACTGCGCTGAAGGAAAGCGGAGACAAGCTAACGGAGGCTGAGGTCCTGGACCTTGTCTACGCATCTGAGAAGGAGCGCCCATGACATTCCGCGAAGCAATCAGGAAAGCATTGTCTGATGAGATGTCAGCAGACAGGAACGTGGTCCTCTTCGGCGAGGATGTCGGAGTCTACGGCGGCTGCTTCAAGGTCACCGAGGGACTGTGGAAGGATCATCCGGACCAGGTCATTGACACCCCGGTCTCAGAGGAAGGCTTCACAGGCATGGCAGTGGGAGCTGCGATGATGGGTCTGAGGCCTGTCGTCGAGATCATGTATGCCGACTTCTACACGCTGATCTTCGACCCCATAGTAAACCATGCCGCAAAGACTCACTTCATGAGCGGCGGGCAGTTCTGCTGCCCCATCACGGTCAGACTCCCCGAGGGAAGCGGAACAGGACACGGCGCACAGCACACCCAGAGCCCGGAGGCTCTTTTCCTGAACGGAACCGGACTTAAGATAGTCGCTCCGTCCAATCCATCTGACGCATATCACCTATTAAGGGCATCGATCAGGGACAACAACCCCGTGCTGTTCTTCGAGCACAAGCTCCTTTATCCCATGGACGGTGAGATCTCACCCGAGCCGGTGAGCCTGGGCAAGGCCAAGGTGATCGGAGACGGACATGATGTGACGATCATCGCCTACTCCCATGCCGTCATTACCGCATTGAAGGCAGCCGAGCTTCTCAAGGAAAGCGGGATAAGCGCCACCGTGGTGGACCTCAGGACCCTGAACCCCCTGGACAAGGAGACGGTCTTTGAGCAGGTCCAGAAGACAGGCCGTGCCGTCCTGATCCAGGACCCCAACGGAATCGGAGGCATCGAGGCACAGGTATGCGCTGCGATCTGCCAGGACAGGAAGACATTCTCGTCATTAAAATGCCAGGTGCTTCAGTTCAGCGGAAAGGACACTCCTATTCCGTTCTCAAAGGACCTCGAGAGACTCACAATCCCTCAGGCCTCTGACATCGCGGTCGAGATAGGAAAGCTGTTCTGAGATTCAGGCCCGGACAAGAGCCCTGAACTTATCCGAGAAATCCTTAATCCTCTCTTTGTCATCACAGGCGGCAACACCTTGGAAAACAGGGCTCCTTCCGCCACCTTTGGCGTTGATTTCCGCAAGAAGAGGCCTGATCAGGCTATTGAAGTCAATCTTCTCGAATCTGCCTTTAAGGGCAATCAGCCACTTTGTCCTGCCACCCTCAGGGCATGTGACAAGCATGGCAAGGTCATCGAACTCCAGCACTGCCTGCGCATAATTCTGCAAGTCCGCTCCCAGAGCGCACTCCATGATGCATATTCCGTCCGCTCCGGTCATGTCTCTGACATCCGTCAATGCAAGACGCCTCATCGCAACGCCTGCTTCGGCCTTTGCCTCGCCCAGTGAGGCAAGGGTCTCAGTTACCTTTGACATAATCTCATCCGTCCTGCAGCTGAATATCCTGTTAAGGTCCCGGACAACCTTGCTGTCTGCAATCAGGCTCTCAATGGCCTGCCGCCCGCAGCTGAAATAAAGTCTCACATGGCCCCTGATCTGCTCATGTCCAAGGCAGTAGATGATTCCGATCTCACCTGTGCGTGCGACATGGATGCCTCCGCAGGCTATGCGGTCCACGTCCTTGATCTCAACAATTCGGACATCGCCCTCCACCTTGATGGAGCGCCTGAGACCAAGGGCCTCGGCAGCCTTGTGGCTCATCTCGTGGTAGATTATCTCGTGGTTCTCCCGGATCCTCTCATTGGCGGCAAGCACAAGCTCATCTATGATGCTGCCGTCTATGGCACCCTTGTCCGTCTCTATGGTCAGGTACTCATCCCCCTGATGCACGGCAACGGTTCCAATGCCGAACATCGTGAACAGAAGTCCGCTGAGCATGTGCTGCGCGGCATGGATGACCATGAACTTGTATCTGTGGTCCCAGTCTAGGACAAGCTCAAGGACATCGCCTTTGTTGATCCTGGCTTCCGGCTCCAGTATCAGGACAGAGTCCCCGTCATCGGCCTTGCGGGTATCAAGCACGTTGTACTGTCCCAGCTTTCCCCTGTCGCCTGGCTGTCCTCCGCTCTCAGGGTAGAAGATCGTCCTGTCGGTGCGGACCTCGGTGGCCTTGTCTGTGCGTGAGACGTCAGTGACGGTGCATGTGATGCGTGAGAGGTAGGTGTCCTGATAATAAAGCTTTTCCATGGCCTCTATATTACTTGAATTATCCCAAGTTGTCTAAGCCGTGTTTTTTTATTATCTTTTGGACGTCGGAAGACAGAGGAGAACAACATGGCACGCATTAAATCCGCATGGGAGATCGCACTTGAGAAGACACAGGACATCCAGATCGATGAGGCAAAGTACCGCAGCGACACGCTTCTCAAGGACGGCATGGCCCTTGCAGGAGGATACCTGAACAACACGGACCAGGTGCTGGATGTGGTTGCCTCAAAGTATGCGTCCTACAGCGCGGAGGACAAGGCCCTTGTCAGGACCGGCATGGTCAACACAATCATGTCTAACATCAGCCTTCCGTCGGATGACATCTACCAGATGCGCTTCCAGCGTACATGTGACCTCGTGAACCTCGTCACAGGCGGCGATGCCCAGGCAGACGGCCTGATGCACCAGATCGGAGACTTCCTCCAGCAGTACCTGGATGCCAAGAGCGCCTTCGTGGACCGCATGAAGGCCCAGATCCAGCAGGCCATGGAGAACAACCCGGAGGGTGTGAACTCCGCCCAGTACTCACAGATCATCAGCCAGAACCTCAAGAAGATGGACAGCCAGTACGGCGATGCCCTAGAGAACACCAAGGAGTCACTGAGACAGATTCTGGGCTGACTTAAAGCTCTGATTCCTTTGCGGGGATGGCAGTGCCGTATGCGAATGCGGGCGTTCCGTCATCTCCCATCCTCACATCATATCTGATTCTGTAAGGGATGTGGTCCTTGGTGAGCGGAAGGACAATGTCCACGTTCTCACCTCTGTCCACCTTCTCCATTATCTGCCTGTACTTCCGCCCTTCAGGGAAGATGCACATCTCAATCGCGGGCTCAGGATAATTGGTGACAAGCTTGGGAAGTCCCAGCACCTTCTGACACCTGAAGCATGGGTGCATCTCCTTTGTGCGGATGTCATATTTCCAGAAGTAAAGGTCAATCTGCTCCGCCGCATGCTTGAACAGATCCTCCCTCTCCCTGATCTCATCAAGCAGGTGCATGTTGCTCTCCCTCAGCCTGATCTTGTCGGTTATGTCCTCCACGCTGAGATAGAAGATGCTGCTCTGGACCTTCCTGGTCAGGAACCTCAACCTGTTGAAGCCCCAGAAAACCCTTCCCTTGCCATCGATGTTCTCAGAGCATGTTATGCAGCTGGTCTCCTTGCCTGTTCTCTCGGATTCGGCCATCGCATTCAGGAATGCATCTGCAGTTTCCCTTGAGAATCCGTTTATGATGTCGTACTGTCTGTCAGCATAGCTCTTCCTGTCCAGACCGAGCATGTCTAAGAACCTGTCGTTCATCCTCAGGGCAGAGACCTTTCCGTCGGAATCAAGGCTCAGGATCGCCGCACCTCCGACATAGCTGTTGAAGATCAGTGTTGACTGTGAGTTGATGTCAAAGAAATCAAGCGCCCCGCTGTCAGTCTCGGACGGGAGCACGTCAAATGCGTTTGCCCCAGAGCGGAGCAGATCGCTGAAACTTTCCTCATCCATCGGCCTGGAGAAGAGGAACCCCTGCATGAAACGGCATCCTATGGTCTTCAGGAAATCGGACTGGCTCTTTGTCTCAACCCCCTCAGCTATCACCGGGATGTCAATTGCATGGGCAAGACGCACCACAGAGGTGACGATCTTCCCGCAGCGCTTGTACTTGTCCTCAGTGGACAGGAAGTCTGAATCCATCTTGATCACATCAACAGGCATGTCCTTGAGCGTGCATAGTGATGAGTAACCGCTTCCGAAATCATCCATCTCTATCGCGAATCCGATCTCACGGAGCCTCTCAAGCACCGAAATGAACTGCACGGCATCCTCCGCGAATGCGGACTCCGTGACCTCAAGGTGCAGGTCGGACGGAAGAAGAGCGTGCTTTTTGACTGTCGACTCAAGTCTGTCAATCAGATCCTCATGATAGAAGTCCACACGTGAGACATTGACTGAGAGATGATGTATTTTTATTCCCTCTTTCCTCCATCCGGAAAGACAGGCGCAGGCCTTGTCCCAGATGGCCTTGTCCATCTCATAGATGAAGCCGCTCTTCTCGAATTCCGGGACGAACTCTCCGGGGGCCACGATCTCACCGTCATCCATGATCCACCTGACAAGGACCTCCGCACCTATCATGGCACCGGTCTCGAAGTTGTACTGAGGCTGGAAAAACGGCACAAAGGCACCGTTCTCTAGGGCATGTGCGGCAGCTGAGTCAGAAATCGGATGTAACATGGAACTCCTCCATAACCATGTAAGAATATGTCCTTTTCCGTGTGGGCATGCGGAGCAGGACTCTGCGAAATCGTTTTCAATGCGACGATGATAGCATAATTATACCTTATAGTCACGATATGTAAACAAAAGAGTAAACGGATTTGCCACCTTGAAAACCTAGTGATCCGCAGGTTATTATGGTCATTGAAGGAGCACCTGATGAGAATCTCAACAAAAGGCCGGTACGCGATGTGCGTCATGATTGATCTTGCGGAGCATTACAAGGAAGGACCCGTGGCCCTTAAGGACATAGCCGCAAGGCAGAACATATCAAAGAAATACCTTGAGCAGATTGTATCATTGCTCAACCGTCCCGATTTCCTGAAGACCATCAGAGGGGCCCAGGGAGGCTATATGCTCGCCAGGACCCCTGACAAATACACTGTGGCTGAGATCCTGAAGCTCTCCGAGGGCAGCCTTGCCCCTGTTCCGGACCTAGATGACCCCTCAGAGGCAGCAGCCGCCGCTGACTATCAGCTTCTGCCTCTTTGGCAGGGCCTTTATGACGTCGTCAACAACTACCTTGAGGGTGTGACGCTCCAGAGCATCCTGGACAAGCGGATGGAGAGCTTCGATTACAGTATCTGATTTTCCTTCGCTCAATCCGTGAAAAGCGGTGTGGACAGATAGCGGTCTCCGGTATCCGGAAGCAGGACCACTATTGTCTTTCCCTTGTTCTCAGGCCTCTCTGCAAGCTTTGTCGCGGCAAAGAGCGCTGCACCGGATGAGATTCCCACAAGAACACCGTCTCTTCTTGCCACTTCCTTGCCTGTGGCGAATGCATCCTCATTGGAGACAGGGATGATCTCGTCATAGATCTTGGTGTTCAGTGTGTCAGGGACAAAGCCAGCGCCTATTCCCTGGATCTTGTGGGGACCTGCAACACCCTTTGAGAGCACCGGTGATGTCTCGGGCTCAACCGCCACAACCTTGACCGCAGGATTCTTCGACTTGAGGAACTCTCCTGTTCCGGACAGTGTTCCGCCTGTGCCTACGCCGGCTACAAAGAAGTCCACTTTTCCGTCCGTGTCCGCCCAGATCTCAGGGCCAGTTGTTGCCTTGTGGGCTGCCGGGTTGGCAGGGTTGACGAACTGTCCGGGAATGAAGCTGTTCGGAATCTCCTTTGCAAGCTCATCCGCCTTTGCGATGGCCCCTTTCATGCCCTTTGCCCCTTCTGTGAGCACAATCTCCGCACCATAGGCCTTCAAAAGGTTGCGTCTCTCAACGCTCATCGTCTCTGGCATTGTGAGGATAGCCCTGTATCCCCTGGCTGCGGCAATGGCTGCAAGTCCTATTCCCGTGTTACCGCTGGTGGGCTCAATGATAACCGAGTACGGCTTCAGGATTCCCTTCTTCTCAGCATCCTCGATCATTGCCTTGGCAATCCTGTCCTTGACGCTTCCTGCCGGGTTCAGGTACTCAAGCTTGACAAGGATCGTCGCCTGAAGCCCGTGTGCCTTCGAATAGTTCTTAACCTTCACTAGCGGTGTTCCGCCGACCAGCTGTGTGATATCCTCATAAACTCTAGCCATAACAGCCTCCCCTAATCCAATTTCAATTGGCTCAAATTCATTTTCTACTAAACCTACTGGTTTACTTGGTTATATGCTACACCAAACAGCACGTTTTTGTCAACAGAAACTCAAAACATTTTATCTTGCACTTGCCACCAGAAGAGCAAACTGGTAGAATCTTTGTTTGGGTAGTCGCCCATTCATCAATGATATCTAGGAGGACTTGTCATGGAAGCTGGCAGTAGTAGATTATTCGCAGATTCCGACCCTGTGCCTGATTCAAGGTCCTCCGTTTTCATACGCTGAACCCATTCAGACAATAGTCACCATCTGCACTGATTCACTCGTCAACTCTTAACAACAGTTCAGGGAGAATTTGTTATGGCACAGCATAACGTAAGTGTTGAAGACACATTGAAGGTATTGGTTGACAACAAGAAATACTCAACCGTAAAGGATGTACTGGTCACAATGAACCCGTCAGATATCGCATCGATATTCGACGAGCTTGCAGAAGACCAGCTCCCCATAATGTTCCGCCTGCTTCCCAAGGCACTGGCGGCAGACACATTCGTCGAGATGGACCCTGACAACCAGGAGCTCCTGATCAAGGGCTTCTCGGACACAGAGCTCAAGCAGGTCCTTGACGAACTCTATATAGATGATGCCGCGGACATCGTCGAGGAAATGCCGGCGAACGTCGTCAGCAGGATCCTCAGGCATGTCACCCCGGACAGAAGGCGCGAGATCAATGAGATCCTGCAGTTCCCGGAGAACAGCGCAGGATCGATCATGACCACGGAGTATGTCTCGCTGTCCGCCGACATGACAGTCAAGGATGCCTTCCAGAAAATCCGCGACACAGGCGTTGACAAAGAGACCATCTACACCTGTTATGTCCTCTCAAGGTTCAACAGGATCCTCGGCCTTGTCTCAGCCAAGGACCTGATGCTGGCAAAGGACCAGGATGTCACAGTCGAGACACTGATGACCACCAACGTCATCACGGTGAGCACCCTGATGGACCAGGAGGAAGTTGCCAAGCAGCTCTCGAAATACAACTTCCTGGCCTTGCCTGTCGTGGACCGCGACAACAGGATGGTCGGTATAATCACATTCGACGATGCCATGGACGTCATGGAGGAAGAGGCAACTGAGGATATCACGATCATGTCCGCTCAGACGCCTTACGAGAAGTCATATCTGCGCACCTCCCCATGGGAGCTCTTCAAGCACAGGATCCCATGGCTGATGCTCCTGATGATCTCCGCAACATTCACAGGTCTGATAATCACAAGCTTCGAGAACTCCCTGGCCCAGCTTGTCATCCTGACCGCATTCATCCCGATGCTGATGGACACCGGCGGAAACTCAGGCTCGCAGTCGTCAGTCACCGTCATCCGTGCCATCTCACTTGGTGAGCTGGACGTGAAGGACCTGGGCAAGGTGCTTCTCAAGGAGTTCTCCACAGCCCTGATGTGCGGCCTTGCGCTGGGCGTGGTGTGTTTCGGAAAGGTAATGCTTGTAGACGGACTCCTGTTCGGAAACATGGCGGAGGCAGTCACCTACTCCTTCCCGCATGTGGCCCTTGTGGTAAGCCTGACAATGTCGCTTACCGTAGTGATGGCGAAGCTCATCGGATGCACGTTGCCGATTCTGGCGAAGAAACTCGGATTCGACCCCGCAGTGATGGCAAGCCCGTTCATCACCACAATCGTCGATGCCCTGTCCCTGCTGGTTTACCTGAAGATAGCTACAGTGGTCCTCTTCTGAGGCCACTGCCTGTCAGAAATACTTTCTAAGTCCTAGACCGTCCTTGAACTCGAACCTCTGCTCGAGGAACTTCGAGCACAGCCCTATCAGCGTCCCGTTGATCAGGGCGCAGATGATCGTGCCCCACTTCACGCCCCTGAACACGCCGAAGCCGAAGAAGATGAACGAGAGGATCACGCCTATGAGACAGGAGCAGATGTCATATCCGGTCTTGAACCTGTGTATCTCCACCCCGTATTTCGAGGAGACCTCCTTGACGAACAGCTCATAGACCTCAGGGGCGATGTACGTATGGAAGAAAAGCGCAATCCCTATTGCGCAGAGCACCATCCCGAGCGTGTAGTATGTGATTCTCAGCGCCATGTTCTCCATGGGCACATAAGATACCAGGAGCATGCAGAGATCCAGGATGAAGCCGTAGATCACAGCGGTCACAAATGAGAAGAGATAGCTTAGCTTGAACCTGCGCACGACCAATGCCATGATTATCAGCAGCACGGCCTGCAGCGTGTACTCAGCCATGCCGAATGTGAAGAAGCTGTAAGTCTCGGAGATCTTGAGGTGCAGGATATAAGCCGGTGCCACGACCATGGACACACCGAAATCCGGCTTTTCCATGAAGGCAACTCCCAAAGCGACGCATATCAGCCCGAGCACATATGCAAGTTCAGTGTAAAATGTCTTTCTCATCTGGCCAATTGTACTATAACATTAGTGCCATGGGAAAGATTGATTACGACGAACTGAACGCAATGCTGGCATCAATCACCGAAGGTGTGCCGTATACCATGACAAACCTCGCCAATGCCTCCGCACTGCTGTTTGAGAAGCTCAGCGACATCAACTGGGCAGGCTTCTACACGATCAAGGACAGCAAGCTTGTGCTGGGACCGTTCCAGGGCAAGGTGGCATGCACCATCATCCAGATCGGCAAAGGCGTCTGCGGGACAGCCGTGGCCACGGACAGCACACAGCTTGTCCCTGACGTGCACAAGTTCCCCGGGCACATCGCCTGTGACAGCGCAAGCAACTCCGAGATAGTCATCCCGATGCACCGGCACGGAGAGCTCTTCGGCGTCTTGGACATAGACAGCCCCTTCTTTGACCGCTTCTCAGAAGAAGACAGGAAAGGCCTTGAAGCCTTTGTCCGAATTCTTGAGGGGGCAATCTGAAATGCGTCTTGCAAAACCCAAGAAAAAAGGCTTGATCCACATCCTGTTCAGCAGGGTCCTGATCATAGCGCTCCTTATCCTCCTGCAGGTAGTGATCTTCATAGGAATTTACCTGTTCCTTGCGGACTCCGTCCCCTTCTTCACTGCCTTTGTGGTCCTGTTCACATTCGCCATGGTCTTCTACGTCTTCAACAGCGACATGGACAGCTCGGCAAAGCTTACCTGGCTGCTGATCCTGGCAATCGCACCCATTCCCGGCGCCATCTTCCTGGCATACACAAAGATAAACGTCGGCCACCGCGAGGTCACAAGGTGCGTTGAGAGACTGATCTCGGAGAGCAGGAACCTCATTGAGCAGGATCCTGACACCATCAAGGCGCTGAAGGACGACAGGTCAGGAACGGCTGAGCTGGACTGCTACATGAACCGCACCAACAGCTTCCCCGTCTACAGAAACACGTCCGTCAGTTACTTCCCGCTGGGCGAGTACAAGTTCAAGGCAATGCTCGAGGAGCTTGAGAAGGCGCAGTCCTTCATCTTCATGGAGTACTTCATCATCGAGGAAGGAGAGATGTGGGGCGCGATCCTGGACATCCTTGCCAGAAAGGCAAAGCAAGGCGTGGATGTCCGCGTGATGTTCGACGGACTCTGCGAGATAACCACACTGCCCGGCAATTACACAAAACTACTCGAGAAAGAGGGAATCAAGGCCCGTGCCTTCTCACACCTGACCCCGATGGTCTCCACCCACTATAACTACAGGGACCACCGCAAGATTCTGGTCATTGACGGCAAGGTGGCCTTCAACGGAGGGGTGAACCTCGCCGACGAGTATATCAACCGCATAGTGCGCTTCGGCCACTGGAAGGACACCGCCGTGATGATCAAGGGCCCCGCGGTGCAGAGCTTCACCCTCATGTTCCTCCAGATGTGGAACATCTACGAGAAAGAGGCGGATTTCAAGGAGGCCAGGATCAAGGCAGACCCCGTGGAGGCGGAAGGCTACGTCATACCATACGGCGACTGCCCGCTTGACAGATACAAGGTCGGAGAGAGCGTCTACACGGACATCCTCTACCGCGCCAACCGATACGTGCACATAATGACCCCGTACCTCATCCTTGACGGCGAGCTTGAGACCGCCCTGAAATACGCGGCCGAGCGCGGCGTTGACGTCAGGATCATCCTCCCCGGCATCCCGGACAAGAAGACCGCCTACTCGCTCGCGAAGGCCCACTACAGGTCCCTTGTCGAATCCGGCGTCAGAATCCATGAGTACACCCTGGGCTTCGTCCACGCCAAGGTTGTGACCTCAGACGACGAGAAAGCCGTGGTGGGCACCATCAACTTCGACTACCGCAGCCTCTACCACCACTTTGAGTGCGCCACATACATGTACGGGACACCATGCATAAAGGAAATCGATGCCGACTTCGCCGCCACCCTTGAGAAGTGCCGAGAGGTGACACCTGAGACAATCAAGAAAGGGAAGAAGTCATACAAGATATTCGGGACAATCCTCAAGCTGTTTGCCCCGCTGTTCTAAGCAGAAGGAGAATAATAATGCTGGAAATCGGAACCAAGGCACCTGACTTTGAGCTGCCTGACCAGAACGGACAGACCCACAGGCTCTCAGACTATCTGGGGAAGAAAGTCATCCTGTACTTCTACCCCAAGGACAACACCTCAGGCTGCACGAAGCAGGCCTGCGGCTTCAGTGAGAGAAACCCCCAGTTCAGGGAGAAAGGCGCAGTGATCCTGGGCGTCAGCAAGGACTCCGTGGCATCGCACAAGAAATTCGAGCAGAACCACAACCTGGGCTTCACCCTCCTCTCAGACCCGGAGCTGAAAGTGATCAAGGCCTACGGTGTCTGGCAGGAGAAAAAGCTCTACGGCAAAGTGACTATGGGCGTTGTGCGCACCACATACCTGATTGATGAGAGTGGTATTGTTGTCAAGGCTATGGGAGGCGTCAAGGCCGCAGAGAACCCAGAGCAAATGCTCCAGATGCTCTGATCATCCGTCCATCTCAGGAAAAAGTTCAAACTAAACTTAAGTTTACATGCCTGAAAAATTGAACTCTTCAGTTTTTTAAGCCAACTAAACCGAGTTTAGTTTGAACTTTTCAGGTGGTGGCCTTAAAAACAAGAACCCAGGCTTTCAATTTTAGGTGCCTACCGGATTTGCCCTCCGCCTACCGCATGGCTTCAAATCCGCATTTTGGCTCATTAAAACAGAAAACGGAAGCCTGCCGACTTCCGTTCCTGTTTTAGGTGCCTACCGGATTTGAACCGGTGAACAACGGTTTTGCAGACCGCCCCCTTAGACCACTTGGGTAAAGCACCATTACACTTATTCAGTGCATTCCTAATTTAACAAAAAACATGTCAGAATGCAAGTACTATGTCATTCTCACTTGTCACGGACCTGATTTTGAAGGACAATTAGAAGAAGGCAAATGGATTCGGAGGAGCAGATGACAAAGGCCAAAGTGCAGAGCGATATCATCAGGCTGGACAGCCGCAGGACCTCATACATTATCAAGGTCAGTGAGACAGGACATCTGGAGAACCTTTATTACGGCAGGAAGCTGCGCTCCGACTCGGACATGGATGCGCTCATGATCAAGCGCATAACAGGCATCGGCACCGGTGTGGCGTATTCAGAAAGAAGACCGCTCGTCTTTTTGGAGACCACATGCCTTGAGACCAGCACCCCGGGAAAAGGTGATTTCCGCACCCCTGCAGTCCAGGTCGAGTACTCAAACGGCATGACCACCCTGGATTTCGTCTACAAGGCACACAGGTTCGTGGACGGGAAGCCCAAGATCTCAGGTCTGATTGCCCAGTCTTATGCCAACTTCCCTGAGGAAGCCACCACCCTTCAGATCCAGATGGCCGACAAGAGGCTGCCCATTGTCCTACAGCTCAACTACACGATGTTCAAGGAGAGCGACACTCTTGTCAGATCCTGCATCCTGACAAACGGGATGAAGGAGAGCATAGTCATCCGCAACCTCGCAAGCCTCCAGCTGGACCTTCCTGACGCGGACTGGAACGTAGTGACTTTCGACGGGGCATGGGCACGCGAGCGCAGCGTCACCAGAAGGCACCTTGAGGAAGGGATCATCGAGGTCGGGTCAAACTGCGGCGTCTCAAGCGCCTTCCATAACCCCGCTGTTTTCCTTGAGAGACCGGACTGCACATACAAATCAGGCGAGTGCTATGCATTCAACCTGATCTATTCGGGCAACCACCGCGAGATAGTCGAGAAGAGCCCGTTCGGACTTGCAAGGATCCAGACAGGAATCAATCCGCAGGGCTTCGCATGGACGCTGGATCCGGGCAAGGAGTTCACTTCCCCTGAGGCGGTTGCCACATACTCACAGTTCGGCACCAACGGCGCCAGCAACAACCTGCATGCGTTTGTAAACAGCCACATAGTCAGAGGCTCATGGCAGTATCGCGAGCGCCCGGTTCTCTGCAACAACTGGGAGGCCACCTATTTCAATTTCTCAGAGGGCAGGATCATCGAGCTTGCCAGAGCAGCCAAGGAGCTTGGAGTTGAGCTCTTTGTCCTTGATGACGGCTGGTTCGGGCAGAGAAACGATGACACCACAAGCCTGGGCGACTGGTATGTGAACACCAAGAAGCTCACCGGCGGAATCACAAGGCTCGCAGACAAGATCCATGCCATGGACATGATGTTCGGAATCTGGGTCGAGCCTGAGATGATCAGCAGAAGAAGCCTCCTCTTTGACAGCCACCCCGACTGGGCAGTCATGATTCCCGGAAGGGAGCCATCAGTCGGAAGAAACCAGTTCATCCTGGACCTCACAAGGAAGGAGGTGCGTGACTATCTTGTCAGGACTATGACCGAGGTGTTCCGCATCTCAAAGGCAGACTATGTCAAATGGGACATGAACAGGATATTCAGCGACCTGTACAGCGCATCCGGAATCAGGATGGGAGAGTTCGGACACAGATATGTCATGGGCCTTTATGAGGTGTTCTCGCGCCTTGTGAGCGCATTCCCCAAAATACTGTTCGAAGGCTGTGCGTCAGGCGGAAACAGGTTCGACCTTGGAGTCCTGTGCTTCATGCCTCAGATCTGGACAAGCGACAACTCCGATGCCTGCTGCAGGACAAGCATCCAGGGAGGCACATCCTATGCCTACCCTGTCAGCACAATGGGCGCCCATGTCTCGGCTTCCCCGAACCATCAGACACTCAGGAAGACAGACATAGAGTCACGTTTCAATGTGGCTGCATTCGGGATCCTTGGCTATGAGATGGATCTTGGAGCGCTGAACTCCCAGCAGAGGCTTGCCGTAAAGGACCAGATCGCATTCTACAAGCGCTACAGGGCGCTTCTGCAGTACGGGCGTTTCTTCAGGCTTTCCGATGAAGGCGCAAACCGCACCAGGTGGATGGTGGCAAACACTGATTTCAGTGAGATGATAGTCCTTGATTTCCAGACCCTGAACCAGAGCAACACAGGACCCGAGGTCCTGAGAATCCCGTATGCGCGCGCAGAGTTCGACTATGAGCTTACCTCAAGGATCCAAAAGGTCCCGATCAGCGACTTCGGAAGCCTGATCAACATGGTCAGCCCCGTCATGCTCAAGGCAGACAGCAACCTGAAGAAGATAATTGATGACAAGGTGATGCTCAGCAGCAGCGACGAGCACTGCATTGTCTCAGGTGATGTCCTGGCTTATAGCGGAGTGAGGCTCAACCCGCAGTTCAGCGGCGCAGGCTTCGCGCAGGACGTAAGGGTCCTTGGAGACTTCGGCTCAAGGCTCTATCACATTGTGAGAATACAGAAGGAAGTCAGAAAGTAAGGCCGCGTTTTCTCATCTCGCGCAGAAAGAAAGGTACAGCAAGAAGAGCAGCCCCATTTGTCAGCTCCCCCTCTCCTATGTTCTCAAGCACATAAGAGACCGGGACGGTGAGGATGTCTATCTGCTCGTTCTGGTCCAGCTTGCGCTTATCAAGGTCAGTCTCAACGCTCATGTCCTCTGCAAGACAGAAACCCACGGGACATCTCATGTACGCCGAGTTCTGGCAGACAGAGCCAAGAAACGTGATCCTGCCGGCCTTGAGGCCTGTCTCCTCCCAGAGCTCCCTTGCAGCGGCATCCGATGCACTCTCGCCCTTCTCCACAAGGCCTGCGGGGAACTCCAGTGTCACGGACTCAGTGCCGTGACGGAACTGACGCTCCATAACAAAGCGCGCAACTCCGTCAGAGCCTGTGAAATAAGGGATGATTGTGACACCGCCGCGGGCGAAATCCAGCTCCACGAAGTCCCCCTCACGGCCCTCCGGACCTTTGCGGTGCACGCTGTTGACGTCAAAGAGGACGGTCTTTCCCTCGTTACGTCTGCTTTCAGTATTCCACAGCAGGCGCGACGGATCGGGAGAGCTCTCAAGAGTATTGAATGTGTTCTGGTCCAGCTTCCTCATGACTTCCTGGATGAGCAGTCAGCGGTGCAGGAGGCACATGCGGACGGTGAGCAGGAGTCAAACTTCGGGACATACGGGGTGTGCTTGAATTTGACAGTGCTGTGGATGTGGTCTGCGATCGCCATGAATGCCTTTGCGCTCTCGCTCTCCGGATTCTTCTCAATCCAGTTCACGCCCAGATCCTCATCCTGCTGAAGACCCAGCTCCATCGGGATTCCTCCCAGGAACGGGATGTCCTGCTCCACGCAGAGGTCCTTTCCGCCGTCTTTTCCGAACTCCGGAATGTGCTTCCCGCAGTCAGGGCAGATGAGATAGCTCATGTTCTCGACAAGACCCAGGACCTCGACATCAAGCTGGCGTGCGAAGTTAAGGCTCTTCCTGGCATCAAGGACAGCCACCTGCTGTGGTGTGGTCACGACAATGGCTCCGGTCAGATCAGGGACGCTCTGGCAGACTGCGAGCTGCTCGTCACCGGTTCCCGGAGGGGAGTCGATCAGAAGGTAATCAAGGGTGCCCCACTCGACATCGGCAAGGAACTGCTTGATCACGCTGAGCTTCATTGGTCCACGGAAAATGATAGCCTGATCCGGGTCACTTAATGCAAAACTGAGACTTACAATCTTCAATCCGGCCCTCGGGCTGACAGGAATCATGCTTGTTCCGAGCTCGTTTGACTGAAGGATCGCCCCCTCGCAGCCGAACATCTTTGCGATATTCGGACCATGTATGTCTGTATCGAGGACTCCCACTGTGTAGCCCTTCTTCAGAAGCGCGTTGGCGAGGTTGACGGTCACTGTGCTCTTTCCGACTCCGCCCTTACCGCTCATGATGAGTATCTTACGGTCAATGAATGACATCCTGTTATGGATATTGATTTCCTGAATCTCTGTTTCGCTAGGCATGTTGTACTCCAAAAAATGGTCATTCCGGAAGGAATGCCAATTGAAAGATATCCTTAATATCGGTATTCGGCAATAGCCGTATTCTATTTACAAAGTCCATCCATGCCTATAAAATCCACAGTTGCAACTCTAATTGACGGAGACGGCAGATGGAAACAGCAGCTAACGGAAAATACATCGGCTACTCCGGTCTGAAAGACCAGACCGTGATTCTTCTCAGACGCCTCAGGAGCATCATGTACCCTGAGATCTTCGAGGAGTGTCCGTGCACAGCCACAACCGTCATGGAGAGCAGCATAGAGGCCGAGAAGATCCTCAGAGAGCTCATCCCATGGGTCAAGCCCGATGCCGACACGGAATCTGTCACACAGACCGTCCTTGATTCGCTGGACGGGATAAGGGACATCCTTGAGACAGACATCCAGGCCGCCTATGACGGGGACCCCGCCGCAAGGGACAAGACAGAGATCATGCTCGCCTACCCCGGATTCGAGGCAATCAGCATATTCCGCATCGCACACATGATGTTCAAGCTGGACATCCCCTATCTGCCCAGGATCATGACTGAGTACGCCCACAACCACACCGGCATAGACATCCATCCCGGTGCTACAATCGGAGCCTATTTCTTCATTGACCACGGCACCGGTGTGGTAATCGGAGAGACAACCGTAATCGGTGACCATGTAAAGATTTACCAGGGTGTGACCCTCGGAGCCAGAAGCTTCTCGCTCGGACCTGACGGCAACCCGGTCAAGGGCGTGGACAGACACCCCAAGATCGGCAACAACGTCGTAATCTACTCCGGAGCCACGATTCTCGGCGGAGACACTCACATCGGCGACAACAGCGTCATAGGCGGAAACGTCTGGCTCACTCACAGCGTGCCCGCGAACTCCACGATCCTCAGGAACTGACAGATAGCACGATGCCTGCCTGAATGCCGGCAGACTTTATAAAACAATTGTCCTCGTAAACGTTTACAAATTCCTGGGATGTCTTGCACTTGACTTCTCATTACAAGTAATATATCAGTAGTAAAAAATCGGACGCTCAGTCCGGTTTGGGACCCCTTCATGAGGTCCCGGAACAAAACAAAATTAAGGAAGTGACTATGTACGCACTAGCACAGTTACCTGCAGAGCAGTTGTCCGCACAGATAAGCAACGGTCTGATCCTGCTTGTCCTGGGAATGGCGATTGTCTTTGTGTTCCTGACAATCCTGGTTTTCACAACCAAGGGTGTCTCCAAAGTCGTCAGGAAATTCGAAAAGAAGGCACCTGCCGCGCAGCCTGTCGCACAGGCAGCCCAAGTTGCCGCTCCGGCAGCAGCCGCATCCAATGATGCAGAAGTAGCCGTGGCCATAGCAGCCGCAATGGCAAAATCCAGGAGTTGAGGTAGAGAAATGAAGAAAGTTGATTTCATGTGTACAGCCTTCAGGGACGGCTTCCAGTCCGTCTACGGAGCAAGAGTATTCACAAAGGACTTCATGCCTGCAGTAGATGCAGCACGCAAGGCCGGCATCACCCACTTTGAGGCAGGTGGCGGAGCACGTTTCCAGGCCCTCTACTTCTACAGCAACGATGATGCATTCGAGATGATGGACGAGTTCAGAAGAGTCGCAGGACCCGATGCGAACCTCCAGACCCTCTCAAGAGGCGTCAACGTCGTAGGACTTGACTCACAGCCAAGGGACATCATCGACCTCCACGCCAAGATGTTCAAGAAGCACGGAATGACCACAATCAGGAACTTCGATGCCCTCAACGACGTCGACAACCTGATCGACAGCGGAAACTCCATCCACAACGCAGGTCTCAAGCACGAGGTCACAGTCACAATGATGAGCCTCCCGCCAAACACAACAGGAGCACACGATCCTGCTTTCTATGAGAAGACACTGCGCAACATCCTGGACGCCGGAATCCCGTTCGACAGCATCTGCTTCAAGGACGCATCCGGAACATCAACCCCCAGGACAGTCTACGAGACAGTCAAGAGAGCAAGAAAGCTTGTCGGTGACAAGGTCAAGATCGTCATGCACAGCCACGATACAGCCGGATGCTGTGTGGCACAGTACATGGCAGCCCTCGATGCAGGCGCAAACCAGGTCGACCTCTCAATGCAGCCGGTTTCCGGCGGAACATGCCAGGTTGACATCGTCACAATGTGGCACGCCCTCAGAGGCACAGACTATGACCTCGGAATCGACATCCATGCCATCCAGAAGGCAGAGGACGTCTTCCAGCAGTGCATGAAGGATTACTTCCTGCCGCCTGAGGCAACAACAGTCAACCCGAACATCCCGTTCTTCCCTCTTCCGGGCGGAGCACTTACCGCAAACACACAGATGCTCAGGGACAACGGCCTGATGGACAAGTATCCTCAGATCGTCGAGGCCATGGGCGAGACAGTCGCAAAGGGCGGATTCGGAACATCAGTCACTCCCGTGTCACAGTTCTACTTCCAGCAGGCATTCAACAACGTCATGTTCGGACCTTGGAAGAAGATCGCCGAGGGTTACGGAAAGATGGTCCTGGGCTACTTCGGAAAGACTCCTGTCGAGCCGGATCCTGAGGTCGTCAAGATCGCAGCCGAACAGCTGAAGAAGGAGCCGACAACCAAGAAGGTCGTCGACATCAACGATGCAGATCCTTCAAAGGGCCGCGAGGCAGCAATCAAGATGCTCAAGGACAACAACATCGAGGTCAACGACGAGAACATCTTCATCGCCGCATCCTGCAAGGAGAAGGGAATCCTCTTCCTGACAGGCAAGTCAAAGGTCAACGGCGTCCGTAAGGCAGATCCCGCAGAGGAAGCCGCAAAGAAGGCCGGAGAGTACACAGTCACAGTCAACGGCAAGGCATACGGCGTCAAGCTCGGCAAGACAAGCGCAACAGTCAACGGAGTTGATTATCCGCTCTCAGTCGCAGCAGGAATCGACCAGAACGCAATCGCAGCCACACAGAGCGCAGCTCCTGCGGCAAGCGCAGCACCGGCGGCAATCACATCATCCCAGAACATCACAGCCCCCATGCCCGGCCTGATCCTCAGGCTCGAGTGCAAGGAAGGCCAGAGCGTCAAGAAGAACCAGCTGATCATGGTCATGGAGGCCATGAAGATGGAGAACGAGATCTACGCACCATGTGACGGAGTGATCGGAAAAATTGCAGTCTCACAGGGCCAGCAGGTCAACGCAGGTGATGTCCTTGCGACAATCGGATCCTCTGCTCCGGCAGCGGCTCCTGCAGCAGCACCCGCTCCTGCAGCAGCTCCTGCACCGTCAGCAGCACCCGCAGGCGGACAGGTCGTGGCAGCCCCGATGCCCGGTCTGATTCTCAGACTCGAGTGCAAGGAAGGCCAGAGCGTCAAGAAGAACCAGCTCGTCATGGTCATGGAGGCCATGAAGATGGAGAACGAGATCTATGCACCGTGTGACGGAACAATCGGCAAGATTTCCGTCTCACAGGGCCAGCAGGTCAACGCAGGCGATCCGCTTCTTACAATAGCCTGAGGAGAGAGAGATGGGACAGTATTTTCTTGAATTGTGGCAGACCACAGGACTTTACGGATTCCTGGGATTAGGCAATGCATCCGCCGCCGGATTCGGCTGGGGAAACTTTGTCATGATCCTTGTGGGATTCGTGCTTTTCTACCTTGCCATTAAGAAAGGCTTCGAGCCTCTTCTGCTCATCCCTATCGGAATGGGCTGTGTTCTCTCAAACATCCCGTTCGCCTACATCGCAGGAAGTGACCCTTCCCTTGCAGCAGGCGCACAGGGAGCCGTGGGATTCATCAAGATCCTCTTTGATGCAGGTATCCAGAGCGGACTCTTCCCGGTCCTGATCTTCATGGGAGTCGGAGCAATGACTGACTTTGGACCGCTGATCGCAAACCCGAAGACACTTCTTCTTGGTGCAGCAGCTCAGTTCGGTATCTTTGCCGCACTCATCGGCGCACTGCTTCTCTCCTACATCCCGGGAATCAACTTCGACCTGCATGCGGCGGCATCAATCGGAATCATCGGAGGTGCCGACGGACCTACCGCGATCTATGTCACGACACGACTGGCACAGGACCTTCTGGGCCCGATCGCAGTCGCAGCCTACTCCTACATGGCACTGGTGCCTGTCATCCAGCCGCCTATCATGAAGGCCCTGACATCAGAGGCTGAGAGAAAGATCAAGATGCAGCAGCTCAGACCTGTCTCAAAGACAGAGAAGATCATCTTCCCGATCTCAGTCCTGATGGTCTGTGCATTCCTGCTTCCGAGCGCCACACCGCTTATCGGCGCCCTGATGTTCGGAAACCTCATCAAGGAGTGCGGAGTCACTGCAAGACTTGCAGACACAGCCTCCAACGCGATGATGAACATCGTCACAATCTGTCTGGGACTT